>Ga0070741_10000304_pt1 | contig 186193 bp, 152 predicted proteins | sample Coa_R1_4_FD_66440 | JGI IMG/M metagenome (GOLD analysis project Ga0070741, IMG submission 66440) | Surface soil microbial communities from Centralia Pennsylvania, which are recovering from an underground coalmine fire - Coalmine... | ecosystem: Environmental > Terrestrial > Soil >... | reverse complement strand
CCTTCCCACTTGAATCCATCGGAAGGGCGCTCCACCTTCTGCATCTGCATCCTGTGATTTTCTGCCGCAGCGCGACCCGGGTGCCCGGTGACGATGATGTGATCGCCCGGCCGCAGCGTGTTGTTGGTTACCCCGTTCTCGGTCAATTGCGCCGGAGCGGCCCATTCGATCACCCACATCTGTGTCTCGCCTTTTTCGTCCGGGGCCTCGACGCGCACGTACGAATGCGGATTGCGCCACATGAATTCCTTCAGCGTCCCTTCGATCTTTATCGTTTTGTCCCGATCATAAGTGGAGTAAAACGCGTGATGAGCAAAACTGGCGCTGCTGCCCAAACTGAGAACGGCCACGAGTCCCAGGAAGAAGAGCAAAGTGTGTTTCATAATCATCTCCCGCTGCAGAAGTCCTTACACGCAAATTCTCGGCGTTTTCCGGATCAGCCTTAGTTGCCCTCGTGAGTTGAAGTAGTCTCTTGCTTGCCGCTAAGGCTCTTATATGCTGCCTCGACAAACATGTCGGTAGTCCATTTGCCCGTCGTGCTGCCATAAATCGGGTCGTAATCCTGGGTCGGGCGGGCGGCTTTCACCTGTTCGAGCGTCATCCCGCGCTTGATCATGTCCTGCAGCCGGTCGCGAATGACGGTCACCATCTGCTGATACACGTCCAGATCAGCGACGTCGCAAATGCGTCCATGCCCGGGAATGATCATCGTGCCGCCCTCCTGATGATCGGCGGGAATGGCCATCACTTTCAGACGATTCAACGCTTGCAGCACGCCCTGTAGACTTCCGCCAGCTTTCAAGTCGATGATCGGATATTCGGTGGGATCGAAAATGTCACCCGTGCTGATCACATCGGAGCGGCGGAAATAAACGATGCTGTTTCCGTCCGTTGTCCCCGGCTGATGAAAGATCTGGATGCCTTCGCCATTGAAATACAGATTTTTTTCCGGGACGGAATAAGTGTCGTTCGGCCATGCTTTTTCGGGCGTAGGAGCCGTCTTCCCGGTAGGAGCGCTCATCCGGTCCAGAACGGTATCGAAAGAGACGATCATCACACTCGCCTGGGAAGCTCGATTAATTGCCAGAGGCCGTCCAGTCGTTGCAAAGAACTCGTTGCCGCCTGTGTGATCGCTCTGATGATCGGTATTGATAACGTAAGTGACTTGACCCTTGGATAATGGCTTGATCAGCGCCGCCACTTTGTCCGTCATGCCGGCGGCGCCGCTGTCGACCAGCAGGATTCCATCCCGGCCGGCTTGCACGGTGATGTTGCTGCCCGCTCCTGCAACCATGCTGATGCTCCCTTGCACGCGCAGCAGTTCGGGTCCGCTGTTTTTCTGCTCGTCGCCTCCGCTGGCACTTCTATTAGGGGAGGGATTCTGATGTCCGCCCGCCTGCGCTTCCTGAGCCTTGATAAGCATCGGGCAGAGGCCAATGCCCAGGAAAAGCGTCGCTACGATGATGCACGTTAGAGATCGCCGCAACGATCGGGAATCCTTGTTGCTTCGTAATCTGTCAGGCTTCGGCAACGCGCTTTTCCCCAGGAGGAGCTTAACTCTGACGGGATGATCTACTGCGCGCGAATCGAATGTCAAGTTCAGAAATTCTTGCCACGCGGCGCAGGCGCTTGCATCAGGGAACCAAACAGCGCATATCCGTTTTTGTCGTGCCGCAAAATAGCAGATTAAGAACACGGTTGCCGGTTCGCTCCGCATGGCGCAGCTTTTTCACGATATTTTGATCCTTGAAGCGCGGCGACTGAGCCGCGAGTTCTGACACCACTCATGAACCGATCCCTATGCATCGGCCTGTTGCTGGCCGTAGTGGCGCTCATATATGTGAATACGTTCGCTAATGAGTTCACGCTGGACGATAACTTCTACATCTCGCTAAATCCACAGGTGACGAATGTCTCGGTGCGCGCCCTTTTCACGCCCAATAAGATCAACAATGTGTACCGGCCGTTAACGTTCGCGACCTTTGCTCTCAATTGGCGGCTGGGCGGAGCGCAGCCGTTCGGCTTTCACTTTGTCAATCTCGCGTTGCACGCCGGCGTGACGGTGCTGCTGTTCATGCTGTTCGAACTGTTGTTGCAGGGCACGACCGCGCCGACAGAAGTCGCCCTCGTGGCAGCGTTACTCTTTGCCGTCCATCCCCTGCACACAGAAGCCGTGACCTCTATCGCCGGCCGACCGGAACTGTTGGCGGCCGGATTTTTACTCGCCGCCTGGATCCTGCACCTCAAAGATCAGCAAATCCCGGCGCTCGTCTGTTTCTCAATGGCGCTGCTGTCCAAGGAATCCGCAGTCGTATTCCTGCCCCTCGTTTTGGTTGGAGATTACGCGCGCGGGAAGTGGAAGACGAACGGCCGGTACGCGCTGCTCGCAGGAGTCACCGCTCTCTATCTGGGATTGCTTTGGAAAGTTCAAGGAGAGCGGTTCGGCCAGCCAACTATTTCCTGGCTCGACAATCCACTCGCCTCCCTTGCAACGCGGTGGAGGATTCTGAACGCTCTGCGAGTCGCATGGAAATATGCTGCGCTGCACGTTTATCCAGCCAGGCTTTCCTGCGATTACTCATTCAATGCGATTCCTTTATACATGGATTGGCGCCACACCCTGCTCCCGCTGATCGCGTCGCTGGTTGTAATTGCCGTCTGGATTTGGGCGGTCCGCAAGCGGAACACCGGGTGCATATTGGCAGGCGGGATTTATCTGGTCGCTTTTGCGGCGACCACCAATATTCTGATGCCAACAGGGACAATCATGGGCGAGCGGTTGGCATACCTGCCGTCGGCGGGATTCTGCCTGCTGGCTGCGCTGGCATGGCACTGGCTTCGCGGACGCCAGCGAATCGCGGCACTGGCGGCTCTCACTACGGTCGTCGCGGCTCTTGGCATGCGTACGATGGTGCGTAACCGGGATTGGAGAGACGACCTGTCGCTGTTTTCGTCGGCGGTCAAGGCCGTCCCCGGCAGCGCCAAGATGCATTCCAATCTGGGTGTGCAGTATATGAATGACGGCCGGCTAGACGAAGCTGGACCGGAGTTCGAAGCCGCCCTGCGCATCGATTCGCAGTACCCCGATGCGATTTCGGTCTATGGCTTGTTACTGGCGCGAACAGGGAATTATGATGGCGCCCAGGCGATGATGGACCGTGCTCTCAAAATGAGCGATCGCAGTAATCCCAACTACGATTATATGGCCGTCAACTTCGCCACAGTTCTCATGCAGACCAATCATCTCCAGGGCGCGCTTGACGTGTTAAATCGCGAAATCTCGGAATCACCAAATTACGCACGAGCCTGGGCCAATCGCGCCGTCATCCATTACAAAGAAGGTCAAAACGCACCTGCTCGTTCCGATGCGGAAGCTGCACTGCGTTTGGATCCAGCAAATAAGCAGGCACAGAACCTGCTGCACGTGCTGGCCACGCCGGCGCAGTCGTCATCGGCTCCGCATAGATAAAAGCTTTACGCGAAAGACGCTCACTGCGCCTTCGTTCCCCATACCAGCAGCGCCCCCTGCCGCCGAAAATCTCGCAACTGGTCGGCATTGCGAAACCAGCGCCCCTCGTATTTCTCGGGTGCCGGAGTCGGATCGGGAATGTATTCGTGCTTCACACCTATGAATCCGGCGTCGCGGAAGAGCCCGGCCCAGTCGCGTGCGGAAAGCAAATGTACTGGAATGGTCAGCACATCTCGCCACTGATGTGAGTGCGGGTTTTCGCGGTAATAGTTGACGAGCAGCCAGGCCGTGCCGCGCTCCCGCAGAACGCGGTAAATCTCGCGCAACGCAGCCTGCGGGTCCGGCCAGTAATAGCCGGCCTCGACGGAGATGGCCTGCGTGAAGAAATTAGCGTCCCAGGGAATCTCCTCCGCCTCGCCCACTACAAACATCACATTCTCGAGGTCCGCGCTGTTGCGGCGCGCGCGCCGGACCATCTCATCCGACAAATCCACACCTACCACTCGGCCTTCAGGGATTTGCTCCGCGATCAGGCGCGCGAGCCATCCGGCCCCGCATCCAAGATCGAGGACGTTATCATCGGGCGCTAACTGCATGCGGTCGAGCACCGGAAGGACGATGGGCAGATGGTCCTGTTCCATGCCCTCGCCGCGGCCCGCTTCGGCCCAGCGGTTGAATTCCTGGCGAAGCGATTCGGAATGGGCTTTCGGGTCCGTTGTTGGTTCCACCCGCAGGAGTACTTCGTTTTTTGTGCTAGACGAAATGGTTTCTACATGCCCGCTTCGTCGGCGGAAGGCCCGTAGATCGAAGGCACGGGCACATCATTGAGCCGCAGATACACGCCAAGCTGCGCGCGATGGTGAATCATGTGATTCATGATCATGGCCCGCAACACGCCAATGCGTGGCAGGGTGAAAACGGTTTTGCCTCCATTGAGGAGAGTCCACGGCGTCATCATGGCCTGGTCGGACGCGGCTGCTATTGCTGCGCGCGCTTCCGGCACATTCTTATCGAAGAACGCGAGAACCTCGGCTTTGGTTTTCAGTTCCGGCGGCCGGGCCTGCTGCCCGCCTGCAGGATTCACATCGAAATTCGCCGATTCCAACGTCAGCTTTCCCCAATGCGGAATGAAAGCAATGTGCGCCGCGAGCTTACCCATGGTCATCGACTTTGCGTGCGGCTTCCAATCGAACTTCGCGTCTGGCACGCGTTCAAGGCTCTTACGGGTATTGGCCATCTCATGATCGAATTCGCCCAACAATGCCTGATTGATTGCCATCTCGGTCTTCTCCCTGTCGGTTTATTGGCGGATGAACCCTATCAGCGAGTCCGGCTCCAACAAGTGCGAAAAGATGAGTGGGCAGTTTGCCTGGTTGCTTCCGCGTCCCATTTCCCCCGCGGTGTAACGTCCTCGAGCGAACGCCCCCAGTCAGCCCTCTCTCCCAGCGTCAATGCGGCCAGCACTCAAACGCCCGTACGGCCGGCGCTTTCCACTTTGGCCAGCAGTTGTACGAACCGCTTTTCCCGCTCGCTCTGATCCATACCGCCAATGGCTTCCGCGACCTGCGTCACGTTCATCGAGCAGAATTTCGGGCCGCACATCGAGCAGAATTTCGCTTCTTTATAGAAGTCGTCCGGCAGGGTTTCGTCGTGCATGGCACGAGCTGTCTCGGGGTCGAGTGAAAGCTCAAACTGCTTGTTCCAGTCAAAAAGGAATCGCGCATACGAAAGCGCATCGTCGCGGTCTCGTGCGCCGGGGCGATGCCGGGCCACATCAGCGGCGTGAGCGGCAATCTTGTAGGCCAGCACACCCTGTTTGACGTCTTCGGCGTTCGGTAGTCCGAGATGCTCCTTTGGCGTGACATAACACAGCATCGAGGCGCCGTACCAACCGATCATGGCCGCGCCGATCGCGCTGGTGATGTGGTCATAACCCGGAGCAATGTCGATTACGAGCGGCCCGAGCGTATAGAACGGCGCTTCGTGACATAGTTCCATCTCTTTTTTGACCTGGAGTTCAATCTGGTCCATGGGAATGTGGCCGGGGCCTTCAATCATCACCTGAACATCATGTTCCCAGGCCTTCTTCGTCAAATCGCCCAGCATCTTCAGTTCAGCAAACTGAGCGGCGTCGCTGGCGTCGCCGATCGAGCCGGGCCGCAAGCCGTCGCCCAGCGAAAAGCTGACATCATGTTTCTTGAAAATTTTGCAGATATCGTCAAAGCGCTCGCACAAGAAGTTTTCTTTTTTGTGCGCGGACATCCACTGAGCCATCAACGCGCCGCCGCGGCTGACGATCCCCGTGATGCGGTTGCGCACCAGCGGCAGGAATTCGCGCATGACGCCGGCGTGGATGGTCATGTAATCGACGCCTTGCTCGGCCTGTTCTTCGATTACCTCGAGCATGAGATCGGCCGTTAGATCTTCGGTTCGCTTGACGCGCGACAGTGCTTCATAGATGGGCACCGTGCCTACCGGAACGGGCGATGCGTCAATGATGGCGCGGCGAATGCGCGGGATATCGCCGCCGGTTGAGAGATCCATTACCGTATCGGAACCGTAGTGAACTGCGCGATGCAGCTTCTCCAGTTCCTGCGCGATTTCGGATGTGACCGCGGAATTGCCGATATTCGCGTTGATTTTGCAGCGGAAAGCGACCCCAATGCCCATCGGCTCGAGCGAACGATGGTTAATGTTTGCGGGAATGATTGCGCGGCCACGGGCGACTTCGCTGCGCACCAATTCGGGCTCAATCTTTTCGCGCCGAGCGACATATTCCATCTCTTCGGTCACGACGCCTTGCCGCGCAAAATGCATCTGCGAAACATTGCGCGAGCCGTTTGCGGCTGCGCTGTCGGCGAGACGTTTTTCAATCCACAGATCTCGAATGGCCATGACTTTCTCCCTGCTCGATTTTATTTGGCCGAAAATGCGGCGTGCGCTTTTACTGCTGCGAAGCTCTTCCTGATGATTAGAGTCGCTGCCAGTCCGCGGCTTTTCGGCCTGGGTGGTGTATCCTTTTCGACTTTCCCCTTCACCAGCGTTGTGAACCTACGCTTTTAGACTGAAACACACATTACCACATCTTGATCGCGGAGGAGTCGCTCGCCGATTGTCGCTGCTGGATGGCACGGTCCTCTGATGAGGGCGAGTCAGCTGATAACGCCACGGGAGACACTGATCTTGTGTTTGTGTTGTGCTTAATATAACGTTTGCCGCCGAAGGTACCTTCCAAAGCACGCTTCTGACGCCGGTTGGAGGAAGACGCAATGCGAACATACTCAGTACTGGGCAAAGGTCTGCGGCCGCTGGCGTGCGCTGCGCTTCTGGCTGCGCTGGGCGCTGCTGTCTGGCCGCAGGCAGGCAGCTTCGAGGTGACTTTGACCGGCCAGTCGATGATTCGCTCGGATTTTCGCGTCCACGCGCCGAACGAACTCGGGATAATCTCGCCCCTGCTCAAAGGCGACGTGATCTTCACGAATTTTGAAGCAACGGTCGTCGAGCCCGGCCAGTCGCTTCACGACGGCCGGTTTTTGTCTCCTCCCGAGGCGCTCGATGCGCTCAAGGCACTTGGCTTCAACTTGCTGGCACTGTCCGACAATCACTCGTTTGATTTGAAAGTCTCGGGTGTTCAGAATGCGCTGCGCGAGGTAAAGAGCCGCAACATCGCGCATGCGGGGATTGGCAATGATGTAAAGGAAGCCGCGGCGCCGGGCTATCTGAAAACACCTAAAGGCACAGTCGCGCTCGTGGCGATGGCATCCGGTCTGATCTCAGAGGGAGCTTCGGCGACGGCCAACCGGCCCGGCGTGAACGAGTTGCGTATCGAGGCGGGCGGCAAGCCAAATGAATCCACGGCCGAACTGCCTGCCCAGCCTGGCAATGAGCCCAACGCCGAGGACAAGGCACGCATCCTCGGCAGCATCCGCGAGGCTCGCCAGCATGCTGATCTGGTGATCGTTTATGAGCACAATCACGTCTTTTTCAACCGGCCATTTAACGCGCTCTTCAATGAAGAGTTACCCGAACGGTTGGCGCCGGCCGACTGGCTGAAGAGATGGACGCACGAAGAGATTGATGCCGGCGCCGACATTATCGTGATGCACGGCGCGCCTCTGATACACGGCGTCGAGATTTATCGCAATCGGCCGATCTTTTATGACCTCGGCAATTTCATCTTCAACGTTCCGCCCACGGATATACAGCTCGATGAGCCGATTATCTGGGAAAGCGTCGTTGCGCAAGTGCAGTTCCAGGGCAAAAATCTCCAGTCAATTACGTTCCAGCCCATCACCATGAACAAAATCGGCGAAGGCGAACCGGATCTGCACGATGAACATACAAACAATCTCTTCCTGCAAACTCGTGGGCTGCCGGCGCCGGCCACGGGTGATAAGGCGCGCTATATCCTGCAGCGCCTTGCGGATCTTTCGCGGCCATTCGGAACGAAGGTGGAAGTGAAAGGCGACAGCGCCGAGATCAACCTGAAAGGCCGTAGTTAGTCGCGATCCGCAGGATCGCGCGAGAAAGTAAACCGCTTGCGGTTCCTTCTCTGTGAACTCCGCGTCTCTGTGGCCTCTGTGTTGGATCTTCTCGTCTGCTGCCTGTAAGCCAGGCCAATGCAGCCCTGTTAGTGATGTGGATCTTTCGAGCGACAGCTATTGGGAATTCCGCGAGCAACCTTCAGGCGCAGCGCAGAGTCAGAAGCGAAATTTCGGGCGGCACACCAATGCGCACCGGTACGCCAAGTGTTCCCAAGCCGCGATTGACGTAAACCAGAGCCGCGGGCGCCTCGGGCGCGGCGTTCCATACCTCGTTGTCATTCAATTCACTGGCGGAGCCGAGCGGCCGTTTGTATAGTCCCTCGATGTATGGGGTCATGAAGCGGGCCGGGCTCAACGTTTGGTTCAGGATTTCCACGCGGACCTGTCCGCCATGCGTGTGCCCGGTGAGCATCAGCTCAATGCCGAGTTCCGCCGAACGCGGAAACGAATTCGGGTTGTGCGACAGCAGAATATTCGGAATATCGCGGCGCACCAGCGCGCCCACATGCGCCAGCATGGTTAATTTTCGGCCGCTGAAAGTTCGCGCAAGCTGGTAATCGACACCGATCAGGTTGAATTTTGCGCCGTGCCAGCTTAACTCCGCGTGCTCACTCCGCAGGAGCTTCATGCCGTGCCGGATGAAAAGCTCAGCGGCTTTTTCCTGAGCATTGGCATAAATCTCGTGGTTGCCATTGCAGCCCCAAACGCCGAGAGGCGCGCGCAAACCGGCGAGTTCAGAGATGCAGGCGCGCAACGGATCGTGCGGTCCGGTGACGAAATCGCCGGTAATAACGGAGAGATCGGGATTCAACTCATTGGCCATGCCGATGGCGCGGCGCACATCGGCAGCCGACATGTAGCTTCCGATGTGGATGTCGCTAAGTTGCGCGATGCGCAGACCTTCGAGTTCCCGAGGCAAGCCGCTGATCGGCAACTCAAGTTCATGCACGCGATATTCGTGCCGGCCAATGAAAAAGCCGTAGGCTCCGACGCCGAAAGGAATCGCGCCGGCTAAGGTTGTGGCGCCCTGGACGAACCGCCGGCGATCCAGGTCCACACCATTCTTTGGTACGTTTGGGAATTCGCCCGTTGAATCGTTCGCGCGAGCGGCGCCTTTTACAAGCGTTCGAAACCGTTGGGCGACGAAGGCCAGAGCTGAAACCACGCAGATCGCGAGCCAGGATAGGAATGCCGTCGTAACCCACAGCCCGATAAGCCCAATCGTTCCGGGAAGCCCCCAAACCAGGTCCCTGCGGTTCCAAAAAAATGTGGCGGTCAGCGCGAAAGCGACGGACGAAAAGCCACAAATCAATAAGATGCGCAGGCAGAGTTCGATGGGCACAGATGTAACCCGCCTGGTGAGGCGCCAAAGACGGAGAAACCAATAGAATTGTGCCCAAAGAAAAAGCAGGAGGAGAGGCACAGCAACCGCGAGGCGCATGATCCTGAACGTATTCAAATCGAGTTACCGAGCAATTTTAACATGTATCACAGCGACGGCCATTTCAGGATTGGCGTGACTGTTGCATGAGGTACATCCCGCGCCCCGCCATGCGGCCCTATATCGCTTAATCATCCGTCGCCGATGGGCTGATGTTTGGATGACTCGGCAGCTTGGTGTGGATGTAAGAATACTCAGCGCCATAACCCTCGGATTTATTGTGCTGTTAGGGTTTGTGCCCAAGGATGCGGCTTTGGTGCTATCGGTTGCGGCTCGGCGGCTACTCGGCCGCGGCGCCAGTAGCATGGCCAAGCTGTGCGAGAAGCTCGGTCAGTTGCTGAGGATCAGCGGCGGGCGGAAAGCATGTCCCTGCCGTGCACACGAACGCTTGCGTACTTTCGGGGTGGAGTTCTGGCAAAACCTCACGCAAGGCCTTCGGTAAGGCTTCGAAGTTGGGCCTTGGAGTCACGCGCAGCACGGCCTTACCAAAGCGGTAAAAGAAACCGGCAGCCTGCTCGAGTGCGCGCGCTTTTTCATCCTCATAATTTCCGGTGATTACGATTTGCAGCGGATGCCGCGTATGCAGGGCTGTCGCCAGCCCGTATGTTGCTGCAAACATCCCATATTGTGCCGCTACGCCCGAAAAAGCCTCGAGCGCGAGTTGCGCTTGATCGCGATATTCCCCTTTGCCGGTATATTCGTAGAGCCGATCCAAAACGATAATCGCGACGGGGTTTCCCGCAGGTGTAGGCGAATCCTGGATTGGCTTCCGCCGAACGTCGAAGCCGCCGAGTGGCGGGGCATCCGAGGCGCGGTCGAAGAAGCCACCGTTCTCGTTGTCGGCGTATTTGTCGAGAACGATTCGCACGGCGCTCTCGGCAAGCTCGAAATAACGCATATCGAGTGTCGCCTCGAATCCATCCAGCAGGGCCGCAGCCGTAAACACCTGGTCGTCGAGCGTGCCGTCGAGGCGTGCCGAGTCCGAAGCCAAGCGATGCGAAAATCCGCGTCGAGGATCCCAGCCTTCCGCGATCAGCCGATCGAGTGTGGCGAGCGCAAAGTGTCGGCAGCTAAACGCCGCCTCGCCATCCAGGATGCGGGCGGCGTCCAGATAGGCGGAGATGAACATCGCGTTCCAACTGGTGTAGATCGTCGTGTCAACGTAAGGGGTCTGACGCTTGCTGCGCGCGGCAAATAATTCTCGCTTGGCGTCCTCGATTTTTGCTTTTACATCATCGCCGGATGTGTGAAGCGCTTCGGCAATCGTTTGCGGATCTCGCGCCACCCACAGCACATTTTTCGAGGGATTATGGTGCATTTCGCCACGCGCACCGACGTCGTAGTAAAGCTCAATGACGCGCGCCAGTTCAGGGGTAAGCGCGCCGCGAACCTCCTCGACGGTCCACGTGAAGTAATCGCCGTCATCATCGAGCGAAACGTCAGCGTCCTGGCTGGCATAAAATCCGGCGTGCTCGCGATCGGAAAGCACCGTATCGACCCAACGGATGATGCCCATGGCAATCTCTTTGAAGAGAGGATTCCGCGTCACGCCGAAGCCGTGCAGGTAATTCTTCAGCAGTTCGGAATTGTCGTAAGACATCTTCTCGAAATGGGGCACGAGCCAGCGCTCGTCAACGGAATAACGGTGAAAACCGCCTCCGAGCTGATCGTAAACGCCGCCATGCGCCATTTTTTCGAGCGTCGTTTGAGCGGCGAGCAGTAATTGCGGATCCCGAGTCGCCTGATAACGTTCGAGGAGCAGGTCAATGGCAGCGGAATGAGGAAACTTGGGGCCGCTGCCGAATCCGCCATGGTGGGGATCGAAATGCTGGAGAATAGACTTGGTCAGGTCGTTCGCCAGTTCGGGCGCCCAGGTTCCCCGCGCTCCCTCGAAAAGTTCCGCTCGTTGAACAGCGCCCAGCAAAGCGTCCGCGGCTTGCTCCACGTCGCTGCGTCGTGTGCGGAAAGCGTCGGCAACGCCTTCAAGTACGCGCCGAAAACTCGGACGGCCCATCGAGTCCTGGGGAGGGAAGTAGGTGCCCCCGTAAAAGGGACGCCCATCAGACAACAGAAACCCGGTGAGGGGCCAACCGCCCTGGCCCGAGACGGCGCTGATTGCCACCTGATAACGGGTATCCACGTCCGGGCGCTCGTCGCGATCGACTTTTACAGGAATGAAATTCTTATTGATGATCCTGGCGATGCCCGCGTCTTCGTAACTCTCGCGGTCGATGACGTGGCACCAATGGCACCAGACGGCGCCGATATCGAGCAGAATTGGTTTGTCTTCGGCGCGCGCACGTGCAAACGCCTCCTCGCCCCATTCATACCATTCGATCGGCTGGTGCGCCGCGGAGCGCAGGTACGGACTGGCCGACCGGGCAAGGCGATTAGTGTGATCCCCGCTCATTTTTCTCTCGATGTGGGTCTTATTGTACGGGATTGCGTGGACCCGCGTCGCCGGGATTCAGCGGCTTGCGGCCGGCAAAGCCCTCATTCTGCCGATGCCAGAAGCGGATGCGCTCCTCGCCGAGTTTCCAGCAGAGATAAACCTCTTCGTTATTGATAATTGCAGGAAAATCGAGCAACCCGGTATCGAGGTCTTTGATCAGGCAACCGGTGGATTGAATCCTTTCGAGAGCAGCCTTCAACGATTCCGCGAGCTTATCATGTTCGAACTTAAGACGCGCCGTCTTCTCGTAGGGGATCACGGATCCGCCCACCCACTGAATGCGAGCGGAAATCGCGCCGAGCTCCTCCACCAGAGGCGCAAGCTTCTTCCTCAACTCAATAGCCTCGATCAGCACCGGCTCAATCTCTCGGCGCGTGCGCTCGGCCTCGGTCAGTGTAAATATCCTTGGTTCCGGCGCTTCCTGTTCGTTTTCTTCGTCTGGCATGATGTGGCGTGCCGAACCTCAGCGGATCACAAAATCAAAACTGGTGTGTCTTCGGCGTCTGCTTAGGTATTTTCGCTTACGTGAAAGTACATTGCCAGCGCGGACCTTGGAAATTTTAACGGCATCGGATGAAGGGAAAGCCGGCGAATGCACAAACCGCACACATTGCGTGGCTGCCGGGCGTTTTTCACAGGCTTTCCTAGGCTTTTTCACACCCAGTCACGTTTTCGAAGCGACCGATCATTTCTTTTCTCGCACATTCGTGTCCGCCGTGGTTAAGCTTACGTGCGCGAAGGGGTGTCCCCAATGGCTTTGGTAGGCCCAGTTAGTGAAAACATCGACGACGCACAGAGTGCGGGTGTCGGCAGTGCCGATCAGGTGCTCACATACGACGAAATCGAGAGTCTGACCGCCGAAAGTGGTAAGCCGGCCGAAACATTAATTAATGTAGTGGCGCTGGTCGCTCGCAAATTTCAGACGGAGGTGTGCTCCGCATACCTTTTGGAACCCGACCGCGCGAATCTTGTTCTCGCCGCAACCATTGGGCTGCGGCAGAGTTGTGTGGGACACCTTCGTATGGCCTTGAACGAAGGTCTGGCTGGGCTGGTGGCCGAACAGGTACGCCCGGTCGCAGTGGAACAGGTGAAGATGCATCCGCGGTTCAAGTATTTCAGCGATGCGGGCGAGGAGCCGTATCAATCATTCCTGGGTGTGCCGCTGATCGATCGCGGCGTTTTGCAGGGTGTACTGGTGGTGCAGACCATCGAACCGCGAGTTTTCCGCGAAGAAGAGATCCGTGCGCTTGTCCAGGCGGCGACCCAAGTTGCTCCGATCGTGAGTGAGGCGCGCACGCTGGATCGATTTATTGCTCCGGCGCAAGAGCGCCTGTGGGCTCTCGCGCGTAATCTCTGGTGGAGCTGGGACCACGACACCACGAGCCTTTTCCGTGAACTGGACCCTCCTCGCTGGTGGCAGCTCAACCAAAACCCCATCTCGCTTCTCGGCGAGATCCCGTTTGCCGGCATCGAACGGCGCGCGCGCGAAATGGTGCTGCACAGCCGTATCAATTACGCTTATCGGCGTCAGCGGGAATATATGGAAGCGGATCGTTCCTGGGGCGCGCGCCACGCCGGCGTGCTCCGGCCGCGGCCGGTAGCTTATTTTTCGGCTGAATTTGGACTACATGAATCCATCCCTGTTTATTCTGGCGGGCTTGGTGTGCTCGCCGGCGATCACATCAAGAGTGCATCCGATTTGGGCATTCCGCTTATCGGCATCGGCCTCTTTTATGGTCAGGGCTACTTCAGGCAGCACCTTGATCGCAATGGCTGGCAACGGGAAGAATACCTACCCACGGACATCAATCAGTTGCCTATGGAGCCCGCGATCGGCCGTAAAGGCGAGGCGGCGACCGTCAAAATCGAGACGCTCAGCGGCACCATTCGCGTAAAGATATGGCGCATCAAAGTCGGACGATGCGATCTCTATCTGCTCGATTCCAATGTGGAAGGGAACGCCCCCGAAGATCGCCAATTGACCTCGCGGCTATACGGCGGCGACGGGCGCACTCGAATCCGTCAAGAGTTGCTGCTTGGCGTAGCTGGCTTCCGTGCCTTACGCGCGCTCGGGTTGATTCCCGGAGTCCTGCACTTGAACGAGGGCCACAGCGGATTCGCTATTCTGGAAGCCATTCGTCACCGCATGCAGGACGAGGGACTCGACTTCAATGCCGCCGCCATTCGCGTGGCGCGGGAGGTCGTATTCACTACCCATACTCCCGTCCCGGCGGGGCATGATCGCTTTTCCGCCGACCTGATCGAAGAGCACCTCGGCCCATTGCGCCAATCCCTGGGCCTCTCGCACGAAGACCTGATGAAGCTTGGGCGCGAGAACCCCGAAGATACGTCTGAAGAGTTTTGCATGACCGTGCTCGGGCTGCGGTTTGCGCGCCGCTGTAACGCGGTCTCGAGTTTGCATGGTGAGGTGTCGCGCACCATGTGGAAGGGCCTCTATCCCGGCAAACAGGAAGACGAGGTTCCCATTGGACATATCACCAACGGCGTCCACGTGCCTTCCTGGCTCGCGCCACAAATGTCCCGCCTTTACGACCGGCATTTGGGCAGCGGTTGGCAGGAGCGCGGGGGCCAAGCCGAGCTTTGGGATGCGATTGACACGATTGAAGATGCTGAGCTGTGGGAAACGCATCTCAGCCTCAAGTCGCGTCTGCTGGAATTTGTTCGGCTGCGTGTTGTTGAACAAGCCGAGCGCCGGGGCGAACCCGCCGAGGTTTTGCAGAGCCTCAGTCGCGTTCTCAGCCCTGATGCTCTGACGATCGGGTTTGCACGCCGCTTCGCGACCTATAAGCGCGCCAATCTGATTCTGGCCGATATCGAGCGGCTCGCCTCCATGGTCAATGATCCGAAGCGCCCGGTGCAGTTTGTTTTCGCGGGCAAGGCGCACCCGCGCGATGATCCCGGCAAGCGCTTGCTCCAGCAGATTGCGCAGATGACGCGCAATTCGCAATTCGCCGATAAGTTCGTCTTTGTCGAGGATTACGACATTAATGTCGGGCGCCACTTCGTGCAGGGCGTGGACGTCTGGCTCAATAACCCGCGGCGGCCGCTCGAGGCTTCCGGCACAAGCGGCCAGAAAGTCGTTTTGAATGGCGGCTTGAATTTATCCGTGTTGGACGGCTGGTGGGCGGAAGCGTACGACGGTTCTAATGGATTCGCAATCGGCACGGGCCGCACGCACTCCAACGTCACTTTGCATGACGCACGCGACGGCGAAGAGCTCTATCGCGTACTGCGCGATGAGGTCATCCCGCTTTACTATCAGCGTGACCAGGATGGATTGCCGCGCGGATGGATCAAGCGCGTGAAGAGGGCCATTCGCACGCTCGGCTGGCGATTTAACGCAGACCGTATGGTGATGGATTACACCCTCAAGTGTTACGTTCCGGCCGCCGGAGGGACGTCGGGCGATATGCGCATGGTGCTCTGAGCTGCATTACGCGGGAGCGGCTGGGTAAGGTCAACGATCAATCGATGCCAGTCAGGATAACGCATACTACTGCCAACCTGCTGCCATTCCCACAGTTGCGTTAGTGTTGTTGGATATTGCGGTAGTTGTCGTACTCCTTGTCCTTTGAGTGGTCCCAATCGGCGTGATGCTTGGCGCACCATTCGCGTTCGGCATCAAGCTTCTTCAGATCATCTCTGACCTGATGACTGCCCTGTCCGTGCTTGGCCGCGTCCTTGTCGACTTCAGCTTGTGCTTTGGCGACTCGGTCCTGGCATGCTTGATCGTCATTTCTTGCGGCGTGAATCGGGGATGTGCCAATGGCAAGCGCCAGTCCGCCGGTGATGGTACAGGTGACTAACGCGCGAGCTATTTTCCCGTGCAACATGTTTGACCCTCCTTCGGTTGGGGCGGTCCGGAACCGGAACGCCACACTTATGTGATGCGCCCCGAAATCGCGCCGAGGCTGACGCAAACTGCTCCGGCCCGCGGCTCCAAGCGCTTTATTTTCAGTGAGTAAGGAGCAGCTCGCGTAGGCTTTGAGCGGAACGAATGTTGCGAACCGGTGACGATTCAATGTTTCCATGAGCGCCGAGATAAGAAAAGCGCGCTGAGACAAGAAAAATTCGCGCGCTGTCATTGCGTTGCGTGCGAAACTGTCGAACGCGATGGCGGTCGGGCGGTGGTCTGAATGGCAAGGCTTCTAGCGCACTGGATTCTGAGCGCGTTGTGCATTCTCATTGTCGCTCGATTTGTGCCCGGAATTTCGGTGCGAGGATTCGGCGCCGCGCTGATCGCGGCGCTCGTCATCGGATTTGTCAACGGGACGATTGGGCTGCTTCTGAAAATTGTTAGCTTTCCCCTTATCGTGCTCACCTTCGGGCTTTTCTGGTTCGTGATCAACGCGCTGATGCTGAAATTCGCGTCGTTATTCGTTCCCGGATTCTACGTTGCGGGATTCGCCCCGGCGTTTTGGGGAGCAATTATTCTGAGTCTGCTCAATATCGCCGTGCGGCAGTTGCTCCGCCGTGCCCCCGCCTAAACACGCAGACCTCTACAGGTCGCGGCGTTGGAAGTGGTAGATCGCCACCGCGAGCAATGCGATCAGGTAGAAACCCGCATACACGACCATTGTCGCGCTCGGCACGGAAATATTCGCAAACGGCGAAAACTGCAACGCTCCCGCCAAGGGAGGCTGCATAAGAAATGCAGCCCGGCGCCAAATTGCCTCCGTTGGCATGATCAGACTTGATGCCACACCGAGCGTGACGAGCCCCGAACCCTGCGCGAATCCACTCATTTGCTCGAGCCATCCACCCAGGAAAGCGAGTCCGTGCAGTCCCAGCACGATAACTCCATTCGTAAGCGTGGAAAACCACGTGCCCATCAGAAATGTAGCGGTAAGCACGACCAGGCATTCCAGATACACAAGCAGGCCGCCGCGAATGGGATTCTGTAAGGCAACTTTCGCAACCCAGTATCCGACGGCCAGAGTTCCGCCGAACAGCAAGGCAACAAAAATGGCCAGCATAGATACAAAGCCGATCCATTTGCCGATCAGCACTTGCCAACGAGCTATGGGTTTGGTGGCGATGGCGTGGATGGTGCCGGATGCGATCTCGCCGGAGATCGTGTCCGCAGAGGTAAAAATAGCCATCACCACAGCCAGCAGATCGACTGTGTAAAGACCGATCATGAGCGTGGCGCTAAGCACCTGGTATCGCAGGAAAGGTGGCATATTGCCGGCGCGGAGATCACCGAGCTGGTAGTAAAGCCCGGCGCCAAACACCATCAGGAAACCGATGCCGAGGATCAACGCCGTCCAGAGAATTTTTTTCCTGGCTGCTTCTCGAAAGGTGATAGACGCGATGACCCACAGAGTCTTCATAGACCGCGGTCCTCGCCTACGATTTCCATGAAGAGATCTTCCAGCGAGGTGCGCTGCGGCGTAAATTCAAAAGGTTCGCTGCCGGATTGCACGAGATAAGAAAGAATTTCCGGAAGCGAGTCCCGCGGCGCGCCGGTGAGCATCACCGTTTCCGCGTCTGTTTGATTCTGGTCGCATGCCGCCCATCGCGACAGGCCGGCAATTATGGCCGGCATGAGCTTGCGCGCGCGTATTCTCACTCGCACCTTTTCCTCATGCCAATTGCGCAGGTCGCGGGTGACCATGATCTCTCCCTCGCGAATGAATACGACCTGATCGCAGGTGACCTCAATCTCGCTAAGCAGGTGTGAATTCAGGAAAACGGTGGCGCCGCGGTCACGCTGCGCGCGGATGACGTCGCGCACGAGCCGCCGGCCCATGGGATCGAGCCCCGACGTGGGTTCATCTAGAAAAATGACTTCGGGTTCATGAATGAGCGCCTGGGCCAACCCAGCTCGTTGCAACATTCCTTTGGAAAAGCCCTGCAAGCGTTTGCCACGATGAGGAGTGAGGCCGACAACCTCAAGAAGACAGGGCACGCGTTTGCGCAAAGTTGAAGCATCCATGCCGCACAGGCGGCCGTGGAATTCGATCAATTCCTCTGCCGTGAGCCACTGGTAAAAACGGAACTCTTCAGGAAGAAATCCAATTTTGCGGCGAATTTCGACCTCACCGGCGGGGGCGCCGAGAACGAATGCTTCGCCGGCGCTCGGATTTACCAGTCCCAGGAGCATCTTGATTGAGGTGCTTTTGCCCGCTCCGTTAGGACCAAGAAAACCGAAGATTTCGCCGCGAGGCACGCGCAACGACAGATTCCGCACGGCGAGCTTATCGCCGTAAAGCTTCTGTAGATTCCGCGCTTCGATTGCAAAACCGTTTGGCTGGTTCAGGGCTCCCTCTAGGCCGCAATTGTCATTTCACCGAATCCGCGAACTCCACGGCCTGGCTGGAGTCTCCGAAACCGGTCAGCAAATAGGCTCGCCCGCCTTTCGCCCAGACCAAGGCATAGCCAGGACCTCGCCGCGCAGCCATGTTCAGGAGCGTCCCTTTTACACCCGATACAGTGACCGCCTCGTAGGAACGAAGGAAACGCGGCACACTTATCACTAAGGTAGATTGCCAATTCACCGTTTGCAGAAAATCGCGAGCTTGGCTTGGATTCATGCCCGCAGTTTCGAGCCCGATTTCAGCCAACTTCTGAACGTCCATACCCTGTGGAGCATTAATCATCGGGTCGGGACCCTCCCGAAGCCGCAAACAATCACTATATTCGGTCGAAGTCGGCGTCGGTCCCGTGACGTTGCTCGCCAATTCCTGACCGGCAGTCCTAGGGTTAGGGCAATGGCCATACTGGATTTCCACCGCTTTCGGAATCTCAACCTTTACCGGCGCGCCGTTGATCGATGCGGGCACGGAAATTTCCGGATGTCCCGACTGATTGAAGACGCTTTGCAAGCGGTCGCGGTCCAGAGTCATGTTGAACGCATGTCTCCCGGTGACCACGAATGTCGCCGGATCTTTCCGGGCAGTGATAACCGCAACGTCGAAACCACTTAGCCGTGTAGCATCGGCTGCATTCGCCGCAGTTTGATCGGGTTCGTCAGCGGTAACGTTCACATCGTCCGAAACCATTTGCGCAATCATCTGGTGCAAGGCCGGATTGGCATTCGGATCAGTAAATGCGGAGAAGTTTACGTTTACTGCCTGCACTTTTTGCATTCGCAACGATTGCAGGAATCGCCCTATGACATTGCGGCCGGCGGGAAGGCTAATGATCCCACCGACTATAATCACGGCAATAAGGACGGGCAGAAGCTTCTGCCATTTGTTTCTCGACGATTGCTGTGCCATTTGCGCTCCCTTTACAGCAGCTTAAGTCTCTGCGGTTGAACATGAAAAAAACATTAAAACTGCGCCGGCACCCAGCTTTAACGTTGTGGTGATTTGTGGGATCGCCCACCCGGGCCAGCGGTGGGGGGCCGATATAGCGGGCCTGGTTACACGCGTGCCGTGCTTTCATCCACCGCGACGGGCGTCTGCTTGCCGAGAACCTGGCGAATTTTCCGAAGCAATTCTTCGCGCGTGAATGGTTTGGATATCAGCGCCGCTTGTGGATCGACCAGTCCGCGGCTCACGAATCCGGTATAGCCGGACATGAAGAGCACTTTTGCTGCCGGATGCATAGCCCGAAGTTTTTCTGCCACAGCCGGCCCCTTCATCCCCGGCATGACCATGTCAGTTAACAGAAGATGTATCGGCTCTTTGTGTTGGGCAGCCAAGGCCAGTGCTTCTTCGCCATCGCCGGCTTCCATGACTGTGTAACCGCTGTTCCGTAGCAGCGTGCAGGCGAACGTTCTGAGCGAAACTTCATCCTCGACGACCAGGATAGTCCCCGTGCCCTGTTCCGAGTCGTCAGTTTCAGAGGGGCGGCTCGTGTGAGCCTCTTCCTGCACTCGCGGCAGATATACTTTGAAGGTCGCGCCGAGGCCAGGTTCGCTATACACCCAAATGTAGCCGCCGCTCTGCTTCACAACTCCATACACCGTCGCCAGACCAAGCCCGGTTCCTTTTCCTTGAGCTTTGGTCGTAAAGAAGGGTTCAAAGATATGCGCCTGCGTCTCGGCATTCATCCCCACGCCGGTGTCGGATATCGTCAGCAGTACATAATCACCGGGTATCATCGGCGTGCGCCGCTGTCCGTCGTCCTCTTCGATCTTGACGTTCAGCGTTTCGATCATCAGTTTGCCGCCCTCGGGCATGGCGTCGCGCGCGTTTACGGCGAGATTCATGATCACCTGTTCGATCTGCCCCTGATCGCCGCGAATCGCGTGTAAGCTGCCGTCGAGCTTGGTCTGCAGTTCGACGTCTTCCCCGATCAGCCGAAGCAGCATCTGAACCATGTCCGAAATGATCGCATTCAAATTCAGCGTCTTCGTATCCAGCACTTGTTGGCGGCTGAAGGCCAAGAGCTGGCGTGTCAGCGCCGTTGCACGTTCTCCCGCCTTGCGAATCTGTTCCACCTGCGCGCGCACCCCTGTGGAGGGGCCCAGTTGGTCCAAAGCCAGCTCGCTGTACCCAATGATCACGCCCAGCAGATTATTGAAGTCATGCGCGACCCCGCCGGCGAGGCGGCCGATAGCCTCCATTTTTTGCGCCTGCCGCAATTGTTCCTCGAGATTACGTTGCTTGGTAATGTCCTGGACCATCAGGTCGAAATGATCGATCTCGCCCGCCTGATTCTTCACCACGTGGCTGCTGAAGCGCACCATGATCGAGGATCCGTTTCTATTCTTCCACTCCACTTCGATGTCTTTAATGTATTCCGTATTCCGAGACTGCTCGATCGCTCGCGCGCGGTCGGCGGGATTCCGATAAACATCGTTCGCCATATTCAAGTGGAGAACTTCGCTTTCAGAGTTATATCCGAGCATTCTGACCGCGGCGGGATTGGCCAGCAGGATGCGGCCGTCGGGCAGCGTTCGAAGAGCGCCGTAAGGGGAGTTCTCGATCACCGAGCGGAAGTTGGCCTCGGACCGTCGTAGAGCCGCCTCCATTTCGATCCGCTCGCTGATATCGCGCACAATGGCAGCGGAACCGGAAAGCCGCCCGGCGTGATCGCGTATCGGTGAAACCGTAAGCGAGACATTTACAGATTTGCCGTCCTGCCGCATGCGTACGGTCTCTTGGTTTATGACGCGTCCGCCTTTGCGTATCTTGCCCAGGATTTCCTTCGCCTCGTGTTTCCGCTCCGGCGACGCAATAATCGTGACCGGCATCCCCGTGGCCTCGGCGCGCGAATAGCCAAACATCTTCTCCGCGCCCGCGTTCCAATCCGTGATCCGGCCGTTCAGGTCGGACGCGATGATCGCGTCCTCGGAGCATTCCACGATCGCCGCCATGCGGCGAAGTTCCTCTTCGCGCCGCCTTCGTTCGGTCGCTTCCGCTTCCAAATGCCGAATCGCTCGCGCCAGTTCTTCCGTGCGCTCCGCCACCTTGCGTTCCAGGTCATCGTTCAGCTTGCGAGCCTCGCGCTTGGTGCGCTCGCGTTGCTCCAATTCCTGCACCATTGCTCGCGTCACAAATATTCCGATTCCTGCGGCGGTCAAAAACGCGAGCAGGATCGACCAGGTCGTCAAGCTCCGGGCCTTTGCGTAATTTGCCTGGCTCTGATCGCGGGCCCGCTGCATCTCCAGGTCTTCGAAATGCCTGAATTCATTCCAACCGTCGTGTAAGCTGTCGATGCGCAGAATCACATCGTTTGCCATTAAGGCGCGTGCCTGCGGGAATTTTCCTGCCTTCAGCAATTCCGCGACCTGTGCAATGCCCTCGGCTCCGGCAGCCCTCTTCTCATCCAGTTCCTGCAACAGCTTTTTTTCGTTTTCCGATTCAGCTGCCTTGTTCAGCGTCTGAAAAAGTTCGGTGATGCGCTTTGCATTGGCCTCGCGCTCGTCCAAAAGCGCGCCCACCTCCTCCTGGCGCGCCGCCAGAATAGCCCGTTGGAGCAGGCGGTTATTCAAATTCAAATAAGTGATTGCCTCTTCGGCGACTTGAACCTTGGCCCAGCGGCGGTAGTTAATGTCGTTAAGGTCGGCGTTTATTCGTGCCATCCTGCTCAGGCCCAGCCAGCCGATGACGATGAGGATTGAGACGACAATAGTAAAAGCAACGGCTAAGCGCACACCGATGGAAATCCGGTTCATTCTCGTTTGTGGCCCTCAGTCTCGTACTCGGAGCAGTTAGGAGAATGCCGCGAAATATCTAAGGAATTTAGACTTAGCGGCTGTTCCGTTTTGGTTTCTGTCAATTTTCTCATTTTTGTATGCGCGTTCAACGAGCGCAGTTTTTTGCGTTCACGAACGATTAATACTCAGCCGGGTTGCGGGTGTAGCTCTCGAAGCGGCGTTTGGAACTGTACCTGTTTGGAACAAACAAGAACGGCTTTTACGCAGAAGGTGGGTTCCCAAATAGCACAGTTAGACGTACCTGAGGAAGCCCCGCTAAATATCCTTTATTGCTCGACTTGCTTGCGCAGTCGATGCACGAGCCGTCGGCCTGCGCTGTTGAATCCGGTGAGCAGGCCTCCCCAGAGGTGTCGGCCGCTCCAAAGCCTCTCGCCCGTCATAGCGTCGTCTACCGTCAGGTAAGCATTCGCGGGCCGGTACCGGAAATGGACGGACAAGTCAGGCCCAAAGCGCCTGTCTTCGAATGGGCTCCGAACACCATCGGCTTCGATCCGGGAAGAAAGCACGAAGATCAGGTCCGCCTCCTCTCGGCTTTGGACCACCTGATATCGTCCCCACTTTTGTAGTTCACGCACTGCATCTCCGCCTACAGCCGGAAAGCCGGTCTGATTTTCGAAGTAAACTAATTTGGCGGTTAAAAGCCGCGGCGGAACGTCATGGCGCTTCTGGGCTCCCGCTGAAGACCAGGGGCCACAAGCAACAATGAAGAGGAAGGCTAACAGGCCGGTTCGTTTTTTCATTCCTGCCTTGATCACGGTACGAGAGTTATACACCTTACTGTGCGGTGTTAGTGAGTCCATACTTCTGATGCGAGCTTGTGCCTGGGGAGTACGAGGAAGCCTGGCTCTGCGATTGTCGCAGGTCGTGTGCTATGGCAACATGAAACGGGAGGAGTGCTTATGGCTAAAGCGACCTTCGGCGCGGGATGTTTTTGGGGAGTAGAGAGCGCTTTCCGGCAGGTCCAGGGCGTGACAGATGCAGCCGTCGGATACATGGGCGGTACCCTGGCGAATCCGACTTACAAAGACGTGTGCACGGATCGCACCGGCCACGCCGAGGTTGTGCAAGTGGACTACGATCCCGCGCAGGTGTCCTACGAAGAATTGTTGCGCGTATTTTTCGACATCCACGATCCCACAACTCTCAATCGCCAAGGCCCGGATTTCGGAACGCAATACCGATCCGCAATTTTCTTTCACGATCCCGACCAGGAACGCGCCGCCCGCCAGATGAAAGAGGAACTCGATCGCGCCGGACGCTTCCAGCGTAAAATCGTCACGCAAATCGTTCCCGCCGCGGATTTTTGGCGAGCCGAGGAGTATCACCAGCGCTATTTTGAGAAACACGGCATCGCCGCCTGCGGGCACTGATTTGCCGCGACCTGATTAGCGTGATCCTGCGCGACGGAGGCTTGGATTGCCTGCCTGGCTGACAGGCTTGCTGCCCGTCGAGGGCCTGAAGATCATCCTCGTTCTGTTTCTTTCCTTTCTTGTTGGTTTCGAACGGGAAGAGCATAAGGCTGACTCGCCAGGCACGAAGCAATATACCTTTGGCGGGGTACGAGCGTTCCCTCTCATCGGCCTGCTTGGCTATACCTTGGCCTTGCTTTCCGGCAGCAGTTTGGTGCTGCCCGCCGCCGGCTTCGCGGTCATCGGAGCATTCCTGTGGCTCTCTTATCAGCACAAACTCGCGAGTTCCGAGCCTGCCGGGATTACTACGGAAATGTCAGGGCTGACGACTTATCTCGTCGGCGTGCTGGTCTCGCGCGGCGAATTCTGGATCGCCACCACGATCGCCGTCCTCAGCCTTTTGTTGCTCGAGCTCAAGACCGCTCTGGAAAACCTGTCGCGCCGAGTGCCGGGAGAAGAAATCCTCACCTTCGCGAAGTTTCTTTTCCTGACCGCGGTGATTCTGCCGATCGTTCCCAACCGCACGTTCGGGTCTTTTGGTTTCAATCCATTCAAAGTTTGGCTCATTGTGGTTGCTACCAGCGGCATCTCCTATGGCAGTTATCTGCTGCAGAAAGCAAGCCGGGGCTCCGGCAGCATTTTCTTATCCGCGGTTTTGGGTGGAGGTTATTCCTCTACTGCGACAACTGTGATCTTGGCCAAACGCGCTCGTGAGGCAAAGTCTCCGCATCTTTTCGCCGGCAGCATTCTGATCTCCTCAGGAACGATGTATGTGCGCTTGCTCGCGTTACTGGCGCTATTCAATCGAATTTTGGCGGCCGAGCTTCTATGGCCCTTCATCGTCTCTGCTTTGGCAGCTTTGAGCTTCGGCTGGTATTGGGGGCATATCCGGACTTCAGGTGAAAAGCACGGCCGCCAGGGCATCGTCATCAAAAATCCACTCGAAATCTCCGCCGCATTGCTGTTTGCGTTGCTGTTCGTCATCCTGCTCGCCGCTACCCATTATGTAGCGGCACGTTTCGGGCGGGGCGGCTTGTATGGTCTGGCAGCAATAACCGGGACAACCGATGTGGATCCATTTGTGCTCGGAATGACGCAGTCGGGGCAACCCGCGGGCCTGGCCGCGCATGCCGTCGCTCTCGCCGCCTCCAGCAACAACGTCATGAAGGGAATCTACGCGTTTGCCTTCGCGGACCGCCGAACCGGCACGCAGGCGCTCCTATTGCTGACTGCGTTGGCTATCGTCGGTCTTCTGGTCTTATTTATTTAACTATTTGACGCTTGATCTCAGGCGACTCTAAGCGCGCAGGAAGTCGGCCTGCCAGTTCTTGACGCGCCGCTTGATCGTTTTACGATCGTTCAGCTTTTCCTCCAGCACCTGCCGCGCCAGAAGCGGCAGTTCCTCATCCCCTGCAAAGCGCAAAGCGACAAGTTGCGGAACCGTGAATTCTGAGATCCGCGCGCGCAGATCGGGCGGCAGCAGGCGTTCCATGCGCAGGCGCATCTCCAGCCGGATCACCCGGTCTTGCACCGTGAGCGCGAAGATGCGCGCGTAGAAGAAGATAACGAGAAATGCAGCACCCATGAGCACATTCATGATCGAGCCGAAGGTGATGCCATCCTTCAATTGCACCAGCCGCCAGACAAAATTGATGAGAAACACGCCAAAAACAAACATGTGATAGGCCGGGACGACTCGGACGTGGTTTTCGAATTTCTGTATTTTCTGTTCTGCCACGGATGGACTCCTCCCTTTCCGCCGCGAGGCGGACTAGCGAATGGTTTCGGGGAACGAGAATACAGGGTCGATATCTACGGGAATATCGTTTGCGCCGGCGAGCGCCTTAGCCAGATCATCGGGCATGCGGTCATATTTTGCGAACCACGCTTCCACGCGCGTCCGATCGCCAGTCGCTTCCTGCTCCAGCAGCTCCTTGGCGAGTGACACAATGACCGCGGGCATCCGTTCGGCGTTGATCGCGTAACGCCCCGATGCGGCGTCGCGCGAAACTGCGCCGTGCTCGGCCAGATAATTGAACTCCATCATCTCCCCGCGCCCGTGTGCTTCCGCAATCCCGAACCGCACTGTGCGGAAGATGCCGCCTACATACGAGGCGTAATACTCATTGCGCTTCTCTTTGGGCATCGCGCCATGTTCGATCAGCCAATCGAGCCCAAACATTCCCACCACGTCGGCTTTGGATTCCTCCAGCGCGGAATACGCCGGACCGATCGCTTCGTTGATCTCCCGGCGTCCCTGCTGTGTGCGCGCATAGGCTGGGCCGAGTTCATGCGAGATCTCATGCATCATCGTCGTCGCTAGATAACCGTCGCCCGATGCCTGCGCTCCCTGATCTGCGCGCAACAGCCGCTTTGCAATGGGCAAAACGACATAATCCACGCGGGCGTCCATAAAATTCTTGAAAAAGATCTTCTTCGAGCCCTTTTCCTGATGAATGCGAGGGTCGTTCGGCAGATTGTCGGCCACAGCCTGGTATCCATGCCGCAGATCGCCCGCGCGGAAAGGCGTATCCATCACCTCCATTGGCGAGCGATGGCCGGCCTTGGAAGGTTTATCCGCTGCGGTGATCGGAAGCGCATCTTGTATGTCCGGCACGTATTTTTGGAAAAGCGCCAGCTTCCGGCTTTCCTCTTCGTTGCGAATCATCACGGCCGCGCCGTAGGACGTTTTCACGCCGAGCAGATCGTCCAGATAAACTTCGTAGGGAGCGAAAATGACGTCGAATTTTGGATTCTCCAGTTCGAGCCAGGCAATGTCGCTCGCATAGTAATCGTCATCCAGTAAAGCCTTGGCTCGGAGGCGCAAAAAGTGTGCAAATTTTGCGTCATCACTCAGCGCAGCCGCGTCGCTGAGAGCTTTGGCTGCGGGCTCCAGCCATTCCCGATACACGACGTGGTACGGCATGGTCACGAGCCGGTCGCCTTCCCGTCGCACAATCGTTTGTGGAGCGTAAAGCGCCGCTTTTTGCTCGGGATGTGCGCGCACATACGCTTCCACCTGCTCGCGGGTTAGACCAGGCGGATAAAAGCCGTGATCAGGGGACATTGCCGCCGTGCCCACAAACGGCTGATTATCGCGAATCAGATCAAAGCGGCTGCCGTTGATCATCAGAAGCCGCCGCAGCGCCACATCTTTCGGCGTATCTTTCCCTTGCAGGGAACGCAGCAGCTCCAATCCTTCCGGATCGCTTTGTCGCCAATAAATGTCTTCGAAAAATTGCGAAGCTTCGACCAATTTCTTGACGAGTGCCTGTTCTCGAGAACTCAGGCCGACAGAGTGAAATGGCATGTCCACTCGCCGGAACTTCGCCAATCTCTCATTCAGATCGGAAGCGATTTGCTGCTGCCCTGTGGATTGCGGCGCTCGTGCCGACGTGGTCTGCTGCGACACGGCAGAGATGATTATGAGTGATAAACAACAAGCCGCAGCGACGGTTGACAGGCGCCAATTGCGGGTCATGGCACGCGCATTCTACCAAAACCCGGCATGCACCGTGCCAGAGCACCTGTACTTATGAACAGCTACACAAAAAGGCAAGAACCTTTTATCGAAATCTGGGTTTGATGTGGTGATGCCAGAATCGGCTGTGGTGCAAGAGAGCCGTTCAAAACGGCGAATATCAAGGGAGGAATACGAAAACCATGAGCAATCGCATCCTGAAGGTTTTTGGCGGAGTTCTCTTGGCAGGCGCACTGGCAAGTCCACTGCTCGTTTCAGCCGGGCCGCAGCCCCAACCCGCGCAGGAACACGAGCGGCATCCGGTGATTCGCGAATCTATCGAAAAGATCGAAAGCGCCCGGCATGATCTTCAAGCCTACGCTGATCGCGATTTTGGCGGCCATCGCGCCAAGGCGGTCGGGCACCTTGACCAGGCACTACGCGAACTCCATATGGCCCTCGATTACGACAGGCGCTAAGAACCAACTCTCCGCGAACTGAGCCACTCCAGGGCAGCCCGGCGGCTGCCCTTTTTGCTGGGCATTGATGGCTGCTGAGGGGGGGCGTTAAAGCTTCGCTGCCGCTGGGTTCGCCAGGCGCGTCACATAGTCGATCATGTGATTCATGAAGACCTGCTCGAGCCGCTGCGTAATAGGGCCCGGCGCGCCTTCGAAGTGATGGCCTTCGATTTCAGAGACGCCCAGCAAACTGCGATTTGTTGAACTGATGAACACTTCGTCTGCGCCGTAGATATCTTCCGGCCGCAAAGTTTTCTCCTCCACGGGAATGCCGGTCCCCGGGGCAATATCCAGCAGGATGCCGCGCGTCACGCCCTCGAGGCACCCCGACGAAAGTGGCGGGGTTAAAATGCGCCCTCCGCGCGCGCAAAAAATATTCGCTGCGGTGCACTCGGCCACTTCGCCCCGCTCGTTCAGCAACAGCGCTTCGTCAAACCCGCGCTGCTGGGCGCCTTGCAAAGTCCACACATTGAAAATCCACGAGGTGACTTTTACTCCGGCAAGCGGCGAGGCCGCATGGCGGCTTTGCTCGCATAACGTCAGCCGAACGGGCTCGCGGTAGGACGGCAGGCCTGCCGTGTACAACAGCAGATCGACATCCGGCAAATCTTCCGACCCTTGCCAGAATCCCACCTTGTTGTAAATTGCATAGATTCTCGCGCTGCCTTCTTGCACGCGGTTACGCCGGATCAGTTCGCGGAGATTCGAACGCACCTCATCCCGATCGAACGGAAATGGCATGCGTGTGCGCGCGGCATCTTTGTGCAGCCTTTTCCAGTGCCGTTCGAAGGCAAAGGGCTCGCCGCGAAAAACACGCATGGTGGTGAAAAGCCCCCAGCCGTTGAGCAAACCGGCCTGGCCAGGCGAAAGGCGTGCCTGCTCGATCGGCACGATAAGTCCATTGTGCGAAATGTAGCGATGGATCACGATAGTTCCTTGGGCCGAACGATGTCTCGTGCATATTGTAACCTAGCGCCGAGGCGTCGTTGCGCTGCCGTTAGGTTCCGGTTTCGGAGGTGTCGCCTGTCTATGACTTTGAAGCCGTGCAGTCCCCGGGTTAGCAGCCCGCGCTTTGCGAAAGCGGTTTGCGCGCTCGCGGTATCTCTGCTGGCCTGCGGGTGCGCCCGCCAGGCAAGCTCGCCCGACGCCGCCCTGGAATCAATCTCCGGTGATCGCATGCTCGCCGATATCCGCGCGCTCTCCTCCGATGAATTCCAAGGGCGCGGTCCCGGTTCTCGCGGCGAAGATCTCACCATTCGATATTTGCAGGATCAGTTCCGCAGCGCCGGGCTTGAACCCGGCAATCCCGACGGCACGTATTTACAAAGCGTGCGCCTGGTGGGCATCACCGCGGACCCCCAGATGAAACTCAGCCTCACGGGCCACGGCCGTTCGCTCACGCCGAAATTTGAAAGCGACTTCGTCGCCTGGACCAAGCGCATGGTGGATACCAGTGCCGTCAATGCCGGCATGATCTTCGCCGGTTACGGCGTGCAGGCGCCCGAGTTCAACTGGGATGATTTCAAAGGCATGGACGTCCGCGGAAAACTCCTGGTCGTGCTGATCAATGATCCACCCGTGCCCGATCCGCAGAATCCGGGTCAGCTTGATCCGAAGACCTTCGGCGGGAAAGCCATGACCTACTACGGTCGCTGGACATACAAATTCGAAAAGGCCGCCCAGTTGGGTGCGGCCGGCTGCCTGATTATTCACGACACCGGACCCGCAGGGTATCCCTGGGAAGTCGTTCGCAATAGCTGGAGCGCCGAGCAGTTCGACCTCGATAGCCCTAATAAAAATATGGACCGCCTGGCGCTCGAAGGCTGGATCACTCACGATACTGCCGAGAAGTTATTCCGAATGTCCGGCCTTGACCTTGCCAGCCTGAGCGCCTCCGCGGCGACGCGTGATTTCCGTCCCGTTCCCCTCGGCGTGCGTGCCGCCACACGCATTCATAACCGCATGCGCACGATTGACTCCCACAACGTCGTCGCTCGCCTCACCGGCAGCGATCCGAAATTGAAAGATACCTACGTCGTCTACACCGCGCATTGGGATCACTTCGGCATCGGCCCGGAAGTGAATGGCGACCGCATCTACCACGGCGCGAAGGACAATGCCTCCGGCACGGCCGCGCTGCTCGAAATCGCCCGCGCCTACAAGCTACTGAAGACGCCGCCCCGGCGCAGCATTCTCTTCTTGTCAGTCACCGGCGAGGAGCAAGGCTTGCTCGGCTCGGAATATTACGCCACACATCCCTTGTATCCCCTCGCGCGCACCGCAATGGATATCAATATGGACGGGATGAACGTCCATGGGCGCACAAGCGATATCGTCATGATTGGTATGGGCAACTCGACTCTCGACGAAATTGTCACTGATGCCGCTCGCAAGCAGGGCCGCACCGTAAAGCCTGATCCCGAGCCCGAACTGGGGCATTTCTATCGCTCTGACCATTTCAGCTTTGCCAAAGAAGGCGTCCCCGCCTTTGATCCGGACTCGGGAATTGACTATATCGACCGGCCTGCAGGTTGGGGTCTGGAGATGCGCCGCAAGTACACCGCGGAGAATTACCACAAACCCTCGGACAAGGTTCAGCCGGATTGGGAAATGAGCGGAACCGTTCAAGACGCCCAGCTGTACTTTCTCGTCGGCTATCGCGTGGGCGAAAGCGACACCATGCCGGAATGGAAACCAGGCGCCGAATTCAAGGCCAGGCGCGATGAAATGTTGCATTCCGCCGCTGCACACTGATCGCATCCTGGCCCCTCCAGAACACCTCCCGAAGAGTTGCGGAGTTTCGCTTTGTAGCTGGCCTCCGGGACAGGTGCGCGCGGGTAACCAGCGCTTCTGAGCGCGATTGACACCAGCAAAGCCTCTCTTTACCTTCGAATTAACACGCTTTCGGGAGGCCTACGTGCGCGCGGCCCGCAAATTACCGAGGACGGTTCTGCTTCTCGCCTTGTCGGCCCTTGCCCTTACCGGCAACGCACCTGCCGATACGATTTACCTCAAGAATGGCCGCAAGCTTCAGGGCACCAATGTCGTCACCCGAAACGGTAAAGTCACCTTCGAGACGCCGGCCGGCACCATGAGCCTGCCCGAATCCTCTGTGGATCACGTCACTAGAGGAGATGCTCCAGTCGCGCCCCAATGGACTCTGGGTTCCGAGAGTACACCTGCCTCAGAGATGTCCATGACGCCGCCCGCGAACTCCGATACCGCTCCTGCCCTCCAATCCATTCTGCGAAATGGCGCCATCGACCAGCAGGCATTGGCGCAGATCGACGCGACGGCAGCAACGCGCGATCCCCAGGCCCTGGCCCGCGCGGCCCTGGCGGAATCCGCCGCCAGTCATTTCGAACTGGACGGAAATAATCTCGGTGCCGCTCTGCAGCACGCTCAGCGTGCTCTCAGCTTCGCCCCGCATGACGTTTCGCTGCTCCTGAATCTCGCTTACCTGCATCTTAAGCGCGGCGAATATCAAGCCGCGCTCGACTCGCTCGAAACGGCGCGGCGCATCGATCCGAATTATCCCGATATCGCCAAGCTCGCCGGTTGGGCCGATTATGGGCTCAACCGCCTCTCCGATGCCGTTGCCGAATTCACACGTTCGCAGCAGCACCATCCGGATGCCGAGGTTGCCCGCGCTCTACAGAAAGCGCAACGCGATCTCGATGTCGAGAACGCCTTCCGCGAGGGCCGTAGCGCGCATTTTGATCTGCACTACTACGGCGAAGCCGCTCCGCAATTGGCTCGTGAAGCCCTGCGCGCCCTCGAGGCTGACTTCGACCAGATTTCCGCGGCCCTCAACTACACCCCGAAAGAGCCGATCTCTGTCACGCTCTACACCAACCAGCAGTTTCAGGACATCACGCGCGCCCCCGGCTGGGCCGGCGCCTTAAACGATGGGCGGATTCGCGTTCCCGTCCAGGGACTCGACACGGTTACCCCGGCTCTGGCGCATGTGCTCAAACACGAATTGACGCACAGCTTCATCAACGAAAAAACGCATGGCCACTGCCCGACCTGGTTGCAAGAGGGAGCGGCCCAGTGGATGGAAGGTTCGCGAACGACCACAATCGAATCCGGCGAACTTCTGGGCGCCTATGACCGCCATGACGATCCTTCCCTCGCAGCGCTTGAGCCATTCTGGACAAATTTGCAGCCGGGTTTCGCGCATGTCGCTTATGCCTGGTCTCTTGCTGTGGTCGAAACCATCGAAACCAGCAGCCCCGGCGATTTGGAACGAATTCTTGATCGGCTCGATAGCGGCGCCTCCGGCGAGGACGCCGTTCGCGCCACGCTGCATCTGAGCTATGCTGACCTGAATGCCGCCACCGCCGACTACCTCAGAAAAATTCGCTAAAAGCCTAGAGCGTAGCGAGTAAGCCCGCGAGAAGCGCGGCGCGTTTCGGCAGGGCTGCGATCATCACGTGTTCATCCGGGCTGTGCGCCCCATCGCCGACTGCTCCCAAGCCGTCGAGCGTGGGAACACCGAGCGCGGCGGTGAAGTTGCCATCGGACCCGCCGCCGACCATGCATTCGCCCATAGAAAACCCTAATTGCCGCGCCAGTTTTCGCGCTTTCAGGAAAAGCGCGGCGCTTGCGCGTCGCTCAAGCGGCGGGCGCGAAAATCCGCCGCTTACGCTGACACGCGCTCCTCGTAAGACCGGACGCAGCGATTTCAACTTCCACTCGATTCGGCGCATGTCCGCGACCGTCTCGGCGCGCAGGTCGATGGTGAGTCGCGCCTCCGCGGGAATCACATTGCTCCGCGTTCCGCCTCGCGCGATTGTGGGGTTCACCGTAATTCCGCGGCGAGCATCATTCATCCGCATCAGCCGTTCAGTTTGTAGCGCCATTTCATATATGGCATTGATGCCTGCGCCCGGATCAAGACCCGCGTGCGCGGCGCGGCCGCTGATAATGAGTTCCGCTGTTCCGACCGCCTTGCGCCGCGTTTTCAATCTTCCGTCTGGACCGCTGGCCGGCTCGAGTACGAGCACCGCCGCGCTTCGCCGCGCTTCACGTTCGATAAGCTCTCGCGAGCTTTCGCTTCCCGTCTCTTCGTCCGAAGTCCAAAGAAAAACGACTCGGCCGCGGGGCAGCCAGCCCCACTTTTCGAGCGCCTCCACCGCAAACAGTGCGATTACCAGTCCGCCCTTCATATCGAAAACGCCAGGACCAAACGCGCGTCCGCCGCTCACCCGAAAGGGCATTTTGCTTGGCGCGCCGGTTTCGTAAACAGTATCGAGATGGCCGAGGACGAGAATTTGTTCCTTCTCACGTTGCGTCGAGCGGGTGAATTTTCCCGGCCAGCTTGCACGGATGTGGTTGCCGGCACTCTTTTGCTTGAGGATTTCGACCTTCGCTCCGCGCTTTCGCCACTCCTCGGCCACGGTACGGCCAAACGCATCGACTGCTGGCTTCGAGTTCGTGGGTGATTCGCATTCCACGAAGCGTTTGAGTAAACGCGCCATCGCCGTCTCGCGAGTGCGCAAAAACCCAAGGATTTCGTGCATTTCCGCGCGGGAATTCATCGAGGGCGTATGCTAGCAGCCGGAAACTCTGGCGGCAACGCGATACCCGCCCCTTCACGCTTTCGCATATAATGCTTGCCTCCTATGCGTCTCGTGCGGGCCTCTCGCCGCAATTGAGGAGCTGCGATGATTCTGGACACCAATGGCATCCAGAAGATCCTTCCCCATCGTTATCCGTTTCTGATGGTCGACGCCATCCTGGAAATGGAGCGATTCAAGCGCATTGTCGGTGTGAAAAATGTCAGCATTAATGAGAGTTTTTTTCAGGGCCATTTCCCGGGCAAACCCATCCTTCCGGGCGTTTTGATCATCGAAGCTATGGCCCAGACCGGCGGTCTGCTGCTCTTGCAAGAGGTGCCCGACCGCGAGAATAAATTGCTCTACTTTGTCGCCGTTGACGATGCGCGTTTCCGCCGCCCGGTCGTGCCTGGCGACCAGTTGCGCCTGGAAGTCGGCGTCGTTTCCTGGCGCGGGAACTTTTGCAAATTGCGCGGCACCGCCAGCGTTAATGGCGAGCTGGCCGCGGAAGCTACCTTGATGTGCAAGATGGTGGACCGCGATCCTGTCGAACAGCCGAGCGCCCAGCCCGCCAGCGTGGGTGAATCAAAATGACCGAAACCGCAGAACGATCTGCAGTGCCGGTTGAAATCGATCCGCGCGCGGTGGTTGCCCCGGGCGCGCGCATCGCGGCTGGCGTTCGCATCGAAGCCTATGCCGTCGTGGGCGATCACGTCGTCCTGGGCGAAGATTGCGTGCTTCATTCACACGCTGTCGTGAGCGGCCCCGCCCGGCTGGGCCGCGCCAACGTGCTGCACCCGTTTTGCCGCATTGGCGGGGAACCGCAGGATCTGAAGTATGCGGGCGAGCCGACGCGCCTCGAGATCGGCGATCGCAATGTTTTCCGTGAGTGCGTGACCGTGAGCCGCGGAACGGTTCAGGGCGGCGGCGTCACCCGTATTGGAAGTGACAATCTCTTCATGACTTCCGCGCACATCGCCCATGATTGCATCGTCGGCAACCATACGATCTTTGCCAATAGCGCCACGCTCGCCGGCCACGTTACCGTCGAGGACTACGCCACCATCGGCGCATTTTCTCCCGTGCATCAATTCTGCCGAATTGGCCGCTATTCCTATATCGGCGCTTCCACTGTTATCACGCGAGATGTTCCGCCATTCTCGCTCGTGGTTACCGAGCGCGACACTCGCTGCTTCGGAGTGAATAGCGTGGGACTTGAACGCCGCGGTTTTACCCGCGATCGCATCCGTGCCATTGAAACCGCCTTTCGCCTGCTTTTGAATTCGAAACTCAACACCAGCCAGGCCCTCGAACAGATGCGTCTTACGCTCCATGGCTCCGCGGACGTGGCGGAGTTGATGAGCTTCATGCAATCGAGCGAACGTGGTGTAACCAAGTAGTGCCTGGCACGCCCGAAAAAAATATGTTCCCGCCAGACGCAACCGTTTCCCGGCAATGGGGTTTGATCGCTGGCAACGGACGGTTTCCGTTCCTGGTGTTGGAAGCGGCGCGGAACCAGGGCATTGAAATGGCAGTCATAGCTCTCCGCGAGGAAGCTTCTCCGGAACTTGAGAGCATTGCTACGCGGCTCCATTGGGTGAGTCTCGGAGAATTGAGCCGTGCCCTCGATTTACTCCACCAGGAGGGCGTCACCCGCGCGGTCATGGCCGGTCAGGTGAAGCACGCAAAAATCTTCAGCTCCATTCGGCCGGACTGGAAGCTGGCCAAGCTTATTTTTTCTCTCTCCCGAAAGAATACAGATTCCTTGATCGGCGCTGTCGCCCGTGTGCTCGAGGAGGAAGGCATTCACCTTGTGGATTCCACCACTTTTCTCAAGCCGCTGTTGCCCGAACCCGGCGTTCTCACGCGTCGCGCTCCTGATTCACGCGAGTCCGCGGATATTGCCTACGGCCGCGAGATTGCCCGGCATGTTGCTGGCCTCGATTTAGGACAGACGGTCGTCATCAGCGATCGCGCTTGTGTTGCCGTGGAAGCGATGGAGGGCACCGACGAAACAATCGAGCGCGCCGCGCGCCTCACGTCGGGCAAACCCCTCGTTGTCGTAAAAGTTGCCAAGCCCCGCCAGGATATGCGTTTCGATGTACCCGTGGTTGGATTGCAAACCGTCGAAACAATGAAGCGCTCGCATGCGACCGCCCTTGCGATTGATGCCGGCCGCACGTTGCTTTTTGATCGCGCCCAGCTCATCCGATCAGCGGATGAAGCCGGTATCGCCATTCAGGCATTTGCATCGGAATTGAAATCCGACAATCCCTCCTGCGAGCCAAATGACATTCCAGGAGCAGAGGCGAGATGAGCGACCGGCCGGTGCGCGTCGCCGTGGTGGGTGCGGGCGACTTTGGGCGTAACCATGCCCGCGTCTATCGCCGACTCGAAGCAGTGGAGTTAGTGGCAATCGTGGATTCAAATTCCGAACGCGCCCGCAGTGTCGCCAGCGAATTCGGCACAAGTGTATTTCCGGATCTCGGAGCCTTGACCGGCTGTGTCGATGCGGCAACTGTCGCCGTCCCCACGAGCGAACATGCCCGCGTCGGTTGCCGACTCATGGAATTGGGAATTGATGTGCTTGTCGAAAAACCCATCGCCGCTTCGCTTTCCGAAGCTGATCTGCTGCTCGCTGCCGCCCGTCGGCATGGCCGCATTTTGCAGGTTGGCCATCTGGAACGCTATAACCCGGCCTTCATTGCCGTGTTGCCGATAATCAAAGAGCCGTTATACTTTGAGGTACATCGTCTAGGGGTGTTCAGCCCTCGCAGCCTCGATATCGACGTGGTCTATGACGTCATGATTCACGACCTGGACATTCTCCTTGCGCTCACTGATTCGCCGGTTTCATCCATTCATGCGCTCGGCATTCCGGTGATCACCGATAAGGTTGACATTGCTCACGCCCGTTTGGAGTTCGATTCCGGCGCGGTCGCCAATTTGACGGCGAGCCGCGTTTCCACCGAGCGCGTGCGCAAGCTGCGTTTCTTTCAGCACCACGAATACATCTCCTTGGATTATGCCCGCCAGGACGCACTCCGCATTCGCGTTCGTCAACCTGTGCCTCAGCCCCAGTTCGATTTTGAGCGTATTCCCACACATCAGGAAGAACCGTTGGCGGCTGAATTACGTGCGTTTGTCGAGGCTGTGCGTGAGCGCAAAGTTCCGCTCGTGGATGGACGAGCCGGACGACGCGCCTTGGAATTGGCGGACAAAGTTATGGCGGGCATCCTGGAGCATAATCGGCGCGTCCAACTGGGTGCCTTCGCACCCCCTCGAGCAAATTAATGATTCCGAGAAGCCTCGTTCCGCGCAACGTGCGCCCGGCCTCCGAAATGCCGCCGGCAGCGCCGCCGCGCCGGCTTACGACCCTGCTGGACGAACGCACGGTTGTTGCTGCTAATCTCCCTCGAGCCGAACTGCAAACGCATAGTAATATCCCGGCGCATTTGCCGCTCGATGTGCTCGCTTCGCGCACCGTTGTGCCGCGCGATACTCCCGCGACGCCCTTCGACCCCGCGATGCTTCATCCTGATTACGCGCCCGCCACGCTTCTTGATGAACGTGTCACCGTGCCGGTGGCTTTGCCGGTTGTCGAACTTGAGTCAAAGGGGCCTGTCTCCCGTTACGAATTGCCCGATGTACTCGATCCGGACGTGCTTACGACTGGTGACGTCAATCTCATGGTCGCGCCAGTCGAAACGCCGCCGCGAGATTGGAATTGGTTGGCGCGTGCGGCATCCATAGGGTTCCATATTCTCTTCATCACTTTTTTATTATTGCAGGCGAAACTGTTTCCCTATCGACCTCCGACCCAATCGCAAATCGATTTGGCGCGGCAGCAACTCAATTTCATATATATGCCGCCCGACGTTCGTGGTTTGCCTCGGACTCCTCCGGCGCCGCGCGGCCCGGTAGTGCGCGTTGATCCGCGAATTTTGCGCCAAATCGCTCCGCCGGTCGTTCCGCAGCCCATGCCAGCGCCTAGAGCGCCCGAAAAATCCGTTCGCGACACTCCAACTGAACCTCCGCCGGATTTGCCCGTGGCGCCCAAGCCGCAACCGCAGCAACAACAGGCACAACAACCCGATACCCGCATCGATACAATTAAGCCTCAGCCCCAGACTGAGGCGCAAAATCATTTGATCCTGCCGCAATTCGGTTCGCCGGCTCGTATGCGCCAGGAGGCAGAGCAGCAGTCTCGCCAGAGCAGCGGCACCGGCGTCGAGGGTTTCGGCGGGCGCCTTCCCGGAGGCGCCTTGCCTGGTTACGGAGGCGGAGGCGGGGGCGGCTCTGGTGAAGTTTATGGCGGCGTGCAGATGCTCACGCCCGATCAGGGCGTGAACTTCAACGACTACTTGGCCCGTGTTGTCGCGAGTGTGAAGCGCAACTGGTACGCAGTGATGCCCGAGTCCGTCTATTTGGGCGAAAAGGGCAAAGTCATGCTGCGGTTCCGAATTATGGCTAACGGCAGCGTTCCCGAAGCGGAGCCGCTGCTCGAGGGCTCTTCGGGTAAGGAACCGCTCGACCGTGCCGCGTTTTCTTCGATTCGCGCGTCTTCTCCCTTCGAACCGCTCCCCTCTGCCTTTAGCGGCCCATTTATCGAGCTCCGGTTCATCTTTTTGTACAATTTGCCTCTGAGCGCCGCTCAGTGAAGCCGCGCGAAGCTCAAGCTTTCGGATCGCTTCTGCTTGCGGGTCTTTTTCTCTTGTACCTCGTGATTCGCTATTGGAAACTGATTTGACGAGTTTGGTCATTTCGGGCAACTCGTCGGTCCCGCCGAAAATGCTCGTGGATTCATCTACGTCGTCTCTTGTTGCCGTTCTCGGCCCCACAGCTTCGGGCAAATCTTCGCTTGCGGTCTCGCTTGCTCACGAGTTCGGGGGAGAAGTTATCGCCTGCGACTCCACGCAGGTATATCGCGGTTTCGATATCGGTACGGCGAAGCCGAGCACCGCTGAGCGTCGCGAAATCCCGCATCACATGCTGGACCTGGTCACCTGGTCGGAACTGTTCACGGCCGGCGAATATCGCCACCGTGCTCTCGAAGTGCTCGCCGATTTGCGCCAGCGGAGCCGGCTGCCAATATTTACTGTCGGTACCGGCTTGTATTTTCGTGCTCTGACGCAAGGATTGGCCGATGCCCCAACGCGTTGTGACGAGCTTCGAAACAGACTTAACGCCATCGGTGAACGACGCGGCGGTCCCCACCTGCGCAACCTCCTTCGCCGGCTCGATCCCCTTGCTGCCGAGCGCATATCTTCAAACGATCGCCAAAAGCTCGTGCGCGCTATTGAGGTATGCCTCTTGGCCGGGCAATCTCTCACCGAACTGCATCACGCCGGGCGCGAGCCATTACAAGGCTATGCTGTCTGGAAGATCGGCCTCAATCCTCCTCGTGCCGAGCTCTATCAGCGAATCGAACAGCGGGTCCATCGAATGCTTGACTCTGGCTGGGGCGCAGAAGTTTGGGCCCTCGCGGTGCAAGGTGCGACAAAAACCGCCAAACCTTTCGAATTTATTGGTTATCGCGAGCTTCGCGACCAGATGGAGACCGGACAGCCGCTGCCACATGTCATCGCCGCCATTACTCAGGCCACGCGCCGCTACGCCAAGCGCCAGCTCACCTGGTTTCGACGCGAACCGGAGGTTCGCTGGTTCCCCGGCTTCGGCGATGCTCCTGAGACACTCGCGGCCGTTGCGGAATATCTAGAGCCTTTGCTGGCGCAATCTACGGAGCGTACCCGGCATACCCAGCGACGCGAAGCGGTATAATTGTCCCGTGCACATCGTAAGGACGGCGGACTCATTCGTCGGCACACTCCCCCATTTCATGCCTGGCCAACCCATATAGTGTGAAAACCACAAGAACCACAGACGTTCGCGAACGCGCCCTCCTGGTTGGACTTGGCTTGAAACGTGCGCCGCACGTCCCCGGTCATTCGTCCGACGAAATAGCTCGCGAATCGCTCGACGAGCTCGCTGAATTGGCGCGCAGCGCCGGAGCCGTTGTCGCAGGCAGCATTCTTCAAATGCGCGACGCCATTGACCCGGCGACGGTGGTCGGCCGAGGCAAACTCGATGAAATCCGCGCTGAGGCGCAGGCCCGACAAGCACCCCTGATCATTTTCGATCGTGAGCTCAGTCCTGTGCAGCAACGGAATCTGGAAACAGGCGTGGACCGGCGCGTTATTGATCGCACTCAGCTCATTCTGGATATTTTTGCCCGGCATGCCCGTAGTCGCGAAGGTCAATTGCAAGTTGAATTGGCGCAGTTGAACTACTTACTTCCGAGGTTGGCGGGCGCGCGCTCCGAACTTTCGCGCCTCGGCGGTGGTATCGGAACCCGCGGCCCTGGCGAACAAAAACTCGAAACGGATCGCCGCCGCATTCGCGACCGCGTGCGTCGCATCGGCGCGGCCATCGAAACCTTGCGCCGCCAGCGCAGCTTGCGCCGCAGCGCCCGCGAGTCTGTTCCCCTGGGCACCGTTGCTCTCGTAGGTTATACGAATGCTGGCAAATCGACGCTCTTTAACGCTCTTAGCCGCGCTGATGTTCTGGTGTCCTCAAAAATGTTTGCCACTCTCGATCCCACCGTCCGCGCCGTTCGTCTGCCCTCCAATCGACGAGTCTTGTTTTCAGATACAGTCGGTTTCATTCGCGACCTGCCAAAAGGCCTCATGGCCGCATTTCGCGCCACTTTGGAAGAAGTGCAGCAAGCCGCCTTGATTCTCCACGTCACCGACATATCCAACCCGCACCATGCCGAACAGGACGCTGAAGTGGAAAAGGTACTCGCCCAACTGGGAATGAGCGACCACCCGCGTTTGCACGTTTTCAATAAGATCGACCGCTCCGACCCCGAGTCCTGGCAAGGGCTGTCGACTACTAACGGGGCTGTTTTCGTTTCCGCTCTGAATGGCACCGGCCTGGAGTTGCTCCTTGAGCGAATTGACGCGACGATGCCCGTGGATCCTGTGAAACGTCTGACGTTTTCCCTGCCCGTAAGCGAGGGCCGAAAACTGGCCCTCGTCCACGGCTTGGGGCGCGTGCTGCATTCCGAGCTTCAGGATTCCCATCTGCTCATCGACGCGGAGGTTCCCGAATCCCTGATCCGCCGCCTGGGTCTGGGACCGTCTGGCCGGCCTGAGCACCCTTAGTCGTATGTTTCTATTGTGTTAAGGAGCTTAGGGTTACCTAGGGTGGTTGCTGTACTTCTGTGCAAATCGTTGCTGCGGATTGTGGCAGTGGTTTTCACCGGGGAATTCACGGGATCTTGGGAGCACAAACACAACTCCTTTGCTTTGTGTGGCTTGGGGGGCGGCTCTATCGAACCCAGATCCTGCAACATCCTACCATTCGAAGCATTAACTGTACGGTAACATGCGATTTCCACATGGAAATCCACAGCTTTGGGGCCTCCTTTGCGGCATTTCGCCGCTTCACACAAGCGTCAGAAAACAGTTTTTCCGGTTCAAACAAATCGACTAAAAACGTCGCTATTGATCATTTATATATCCCCGGCCCCGCACTCCTTCCGAGCGAGTAAAGCCTCGTTTAACAAGCGCCGTGGCTTCTATGGCGGCAATTGCCGACCGGTGGTGTCTACCAGGCTACTAGTCGCCGTGCGCTTGCACCTAGCCGGAGTCGTTGACTGCCGCCGCAATCGCAGAATATAGTGAACTGGCACTCAGATTCGGCCTGTCGCCGCCCGCTGGTTGCGCCGGGCCCGGGTGCTCCATGAATCTTCCAAATAGTCTGACTATCCTGCGCATCTTCTTCATCCCTCTTTTGGTCGTGGTGCTGCTTACACGCGAGCCAAACGTGGTCTTCCTCAGTGTTCCCATTAATTTTGCCGTTTGGGGTGTTTTAATTCTATTGTTGGCGGCGGCCACGGATTGGGCCGATGGCTTTTATGCCCGGCGCCGGGAGCAGGTAACCACACTCGGCATCTTGCTTGACCCCATCGCCGACAAACTGCTGATCTCGGCGGCCTTCATATCGCTGGTGCAAATGCAACTGGTGGCCGGCTGGATGGTCGTCATCATTATTGGCCGTGAAATCACTGTTCTTGGGCTACGAAACATAGCCTCTGCCGAAGGATTCACGATTCCTGCCTCGGCCCTCGGCAAAACCAAAATGGTCCTGCAGGTCATTGCGGTTTGCGCTGTTATCCTGGGCGCAAAACACACCGCAGTACGACCCCTGGGCGCTGTCCTAGTCTGGCTGGTGGTGCTGAGCGCCATCGCTTCAGCCGTGCAGTATTTCATGCAATTTTGGACTCACGTGGACGACCGCGTAAAGCAGCGCCGCCATCTGCGCCTGCTCGAACGTCGGCGGAAAGCACAGGATGCCCCTACGCTCTAATTCCCAGCTTTCTGATGAGGATCGGCGCGCGCTGCTGGCCCTGGCGCGTCGGGCCATCTCACAGACTCTTATCCTGGGAACGGTTCCTGGAACGCCTGTTCAGGCCGGCACTCTGGCCGAACCGGGCGGCGCATTCGTGACTCTGCGGATGAATAGAAACGTACGAGGCTGCGTGGGCCGCTTGGAGCCAGCCGAAGCGCTGGCCGAGGTCGTCGCGCAAAGTGCGATTACGGCCGCTTTTGCGGATCCGCGGTTCGATCCAGTTACGATGGAGGAACTCCGGCGCTTGGAGATCGAAATTTCGGTGCTGTCTGCGCCGCAGCCGATTCGGCCCGAGGAGATTGAAATAGGTATTCACGGTATCCTCGTGAGCTGTGGCGCAAACCGCGGCTTGCTTCTTCCGCAGGTGCCGCTCGAACGAAATTGGTCTGCAAATCAGTTTCTGGAAGCGGCCTGTCGAAAGGCCGGCTTGCGCGCCGATGGCTGGCGCGATCGGGAAACCATACTCTTTGGTTTTACTGCCGAGGTGTTCTCCGAAGCCTGCTTGATTGTTGCGGACCAGAACTGCAGCTCTCTCCAAGCAGAAACACAGGCCAGTGTTACTCGCTAACTCCGCGGTCGTCCTGAAACTTTCTTCTGACCAGTTTGGTTACTCCAGCTCAACGTAATCGCCAGGGTAAATGGGAGTCGCGCTGAAGGTAATTAGCACCGTCGCGGCGTTTTTGCTCACACGCAACACCACGCCTTCGCCCAAGACATCGCGCGGCAATTCCGCTCCCGTGTACGGACGAGGCGCGGCGCCGAATCCGTACACTTGGTACGCCATCCGTGGCGTCTGATATACGGTCTCTTCGGTGTTGCCCTGATATCTGAATACGCGGAAATAGTCGCCCACTTTGACGCCCTGAGCACTCCCCAGGTTCACGTAAACGATTCTCCCGTCGGCGGCTAATTCGCCATAGTATCGAGTTGTCACCACCATGGCTTTCGCCTTACCGCTGGTCGGCGCAAAACGGTCGAAAGATTCCGCTTCTTTAATCGGCGGCGCCGGACGCGCCACAAAAGGTACCGCTATATCGCCACGCTGCACATACATGCATGAAGAAACAATCTGCGCGGTTGAAACGTTCGGCTGGACATCAACCACTCGAACGTGCCCCTCGTCTTCGTAAGTCGTGCCCATGGCCCTGAGCAGCCGGTCTTGGGACTGGAACCACTGAAATTGCAGATAATCACTTGGTGTAGGTCGAACGATCTGGAATTCATCGCCCACCTTCACGCCCTGCGAGGAACCTTTGTTAATGAAAACGTATTTTCCTTGGCTGAATGTCATGCGGACATTCGAGTCGGCTCCCGTGATGACGTACGTATCGGCCGGAACAGGATCGGTTGTCACGATCCCATTACAATAAATTTGGTCGTCCGTAGGAGTCCTTGACCGCTCCTGGGCGTGCGCCACTGACGCGATAAGACCCGAAATCAGAATGGAGTAGAAAATTCGCCGCATGATGTTGATTGCTCCTCTGTTAAACCCTGCGCCTTGCGCTGCTTCATAGCGAAAATAGCAGGGGGTACTAGAACCGGTCAAGCGCCTACCGTCGCGTGCTTTACACTTTCGATACCGCATGATAGAAGCCCACGCCGGGCATTGACCCTTGACCAGCACAGTCTCAATCGAAAAATGGCTCATCTCCGCGCCCCGATGAAGATCACTCAACCCATCTCCTCCACACCCCGGCGCTGTGGGCCGACGCCCAGCTTTTTCGGTGTTTCCGTTTTTGGCACTGACCGTATTTGCGCGGTCGTGGCCGCTCACAACTCTTCCGAAGCCATTGCCCAGGTTAAAACTGCCTGCCAAGCCCGAAGCTCCGCCCGTGCCCGCATCCTGGAACTTCGTCTCGACTTCCTGGCCGCTAGCGAAATTGCGCGATTTCTGCGCTGGCTTGGCCGCCGGCGCAACCTACCCCTGCTGATTGCGACCTGCCGCCGGCACGAAGCTGGCGGGCAGTTCAAAGGCAACAGAACCGAGGAAGTCGCCATACTCCAGCAAGCGGTCGCGGTGGGCTGCCGCTGGTGCGACGTCGAAATCGAGACTGCGGCAAGCCTCGGTGCAGGAGCTTTAAAGGAGGCACTCTCCCCAGCACGTCTGCTCGTCTCCGCGCACGATTTCCGGCGCCTCCCCCCGCAGTTACCTGCGGTGCTCAGGCGGCTTGAAGCTTGCGGCGGCGACGCCATAAAGATCGCTGCGGCGACGCGATCTTTTGCCGATGTACGCCGGCTCCTGCAACTCGCCCGCGGCCGGCCGGACGCGGTCGTTATTCCCATGGGCGAAGATATGGCCGGAACGCGTATGCTTGCGCTCCGCCAAGGCAGCGCGCTCGCCTACGCTCCCGTCGAGCGCGGCACCGCGCCCGGCCAGATTCCTTTCGCTGAAATCGAACGCGTCTATCGCCTGAGAAGACGCTTCGGCGCGTCGAAATCCGGGCCCACAGCGGAAACAGCACTTTACGGCGTGATCGGCGACCCGATCGGCCACTCGCTTTCACCGCTGATGCACAACGCTGCTTTCAGCGCGCGCGGCAAGAATGCTCTGTATGTTCCCTTTCGCGTACGCGACCTGCGTGATTTCACAAGCGTCATCGAGACCTTTGACCTCGCCGGTTTCAGCGTAACCATTCCGCACAAGCAGCGCATCCTCGACTATCTCGACCGATGCGACTCTCTTGCCGCCGAAATCGGCGCTGTGAATACAGTGATCGTGCGTGAGGGCAAGCTGTACGGTTACAATACCGATTTCGCTGGCGTCCTGCGCGCAATCGAGCGCCGCTTGCCGCTTGCTTCCAGCCGCGTTTTGCTGATTGGAGCGGGAGGAGCCGCCCGCGCCGCCGCCTTTGCTTTATCTCGCGCCGGCGCGGCGGTGAGCATCTGGGCGCGGCGTGTGCAGCGCGCGCGATCGCTGGCGCGTGCGGTTGCCGGCCATGCCGGCCAGGCGATTGATCGACAGGAGATCGCGCGCCGGTCATTCGATGCGATCGTGAATTGCACTCCCGTCGGGATGCACCCGCACGGCGGCTCGCCGCTGGAGTCGCGCGAACTGAACTGCCGTTTAGTCATGGATTTGATCTATCGGCCTCTCAAAACCGAATTGCTCCGCCGCGCCGAGCGCCGCGGCATCGAAACCATCTCGGGAGTCGACATGTTTGTGGCCCAGGGCGCCGCGCAGTGGGAACTTTGGACGGGTGAGCGCGCGCCGGTCAATGTCATGCGCCGCGCTGTTTTGGCGGAATTAAAAAACGAAGAGCAATCTCGCCCGCGATGATCGAGCCCGACTTCCAGACATTTTCACGCCTGAGCCGCCAGGGCAACCTCGTCCCTGTTTATGATACGTTTACGGCGGACCTGCTCACGCCCGTCGGCGCGTATCTTCGTCTGGCGCGTCATTCGCCATACGCCTGCCTTCTCGAAAGCGTTGAGGGCGGTGAAAAAATTGCACGCTACACCTTCGTTGGCGCGAATCCCGCCGAGGTTTTCCGTTACGTGAACGGCGCCTGCGTTCTGGAATCGGAGAGCCGCGTCTCCTGGGTCCAGTCGAATCCCCTGGACTTCCTGCGCAATCGTATTCAGCGCTTTCGCCCGGTTCGTGTTCCAGGCCTGCCGCCGCTGGTGGCAGGAGCAATTGGCTATTTCGCCTACGATATGGTCCGGCTTTTCGAACGAATACCCGATCGCTCGCGTAACGATTTGGCTACCGATGATGCCGTAATGATGTTTTATCTCGGTCTGGTAGTCTTCGATCACGTCCGTCACCGCGTTTGGGTGGTGCGTAATGTTTTCACCGATGGGCCGGGCAGTCTCCGCTCGAAATACCGCGCCGCATTGCGAGAAATAGCCGGGACTCGCCGCCAGCTCGAGCTGCCGCTCGACGAAAATCGCCGCAAGCCGACCCGCCGCGCCGCGCCCCTGCGCGTTCAATCCAATTTCACTCGACCGCAATTCCTCGCTGCCGTTCGCAAATCCAAGGAGTACATCCGTGCGGGCGACATCTTTCAGGTCGTCATCAGCCAGCGTTTTTCCGCGCGCACGGACGCGAATCCATTCGACATCTACCGTGCACTTCGCGTCCTCAATCCCTCGCCTTATATGTATTTCCTTAAGCTAGGCGATACGTCAATCGTCGGCAGTTCGCCCGAAATGCTGGTCAAAGTGCAGGGCTCGGAAGCTTTCTACCGGCCGATTGCCGGCACTCGGCCGCGCGGTAAAGATGAAGCCGAAGACCAGCGCTTATCTGCCGAACTGGCCGCTGACCCGAAGGAACGTGCCGAACACATCATGCTCGTCGATCTCGGCCGCAACGATCTCGGCCGCGTCTCCCAGTACGGCTCCGTCCGCGTCGAGCGCCTCGAATTCGTCGAATACTACTCGCACGTGATGCATTTGGTATCCACTCTCCGCGGCCAGTTGCGCCCTGACGTGGATTGCCTTGAAGCGCTCGCCGCCTGTTTCCCGGCGGGCACGGTCTCCGGTGCGCCCAAGGTTCGCGCCATGGAAATCATCGACGAACTCGAGCCGACACGCCGCGGCATCTATGCAGGCGCCATTCTTTATCTCGATTTTTCCGGCAACCTGGATTCCTGCATCGCGATTCGCACCATGGTGGTGAAAAAAGGAGTGGCTTACGTGCAAGCCGGCGCCGGACTCGTGGCCGATTCCGTCCCCGAAAGCGAATATCAGGAGACTGTCAACAAGGCCCGCGCGCTGATTGCGGCATTGGAAGTTGCGCATTCCGGTGGCGATTATGCTTCGCCATCCCCGGGAATTCCCCGTCCGGGTAGTTCTGGTGCAGGACGCCGGCTTTCTGGAGCTTCGCGCCGATTAACCCGATTGTCGAAGTAACCCGCGGATTTACAAACGCCGCTTCAAACTTACTTATTTTTGTCCCACTTCGTCCTGGCCCGCGGGAATGGCGATGGTGTTCAGATAATCGATGGCTTGTGAGGGAACACAGAGCTGCTCGTCCTCGAGTTGCTTGGGCGTGAACTTGAATTTATTCGTCACCTCGAGGAACGGCTTTGTATACATCTTGGGATCGTCAATCGTCACGCTGAGCTCGAGATCATTGCGATCGACCCGCGTATAGCGTTCGGTCACGTGCATATCGACGCTGTGCGGATATCCGCGCCGGTCGATCCAGGTGCTGTCATCCACGCCCGTTGTTTCCACCACAAGCGTGTTGTCGCCATCCCAGTGGCCTATCGAATACCCGTACCATCGGGAACTGGAACCGCCTCTCGTGCCAACGTTCTTGGGGAGTTCGCGCCCATCCATCCATACCATGCGCCAGATCTTCTGGTATTGCGTCATGATGACGATGCCTTCCGGCATGGGCGCGAATGCCAGTCCCCTGGTTTCGTTTGTCGCGCTGCGCGGAAACCCGAAAGGATCGCACACCCGCCACGGGTCATTCGAATGCGCGCTGAACGGGTCCGGGATGTTCTTCTTGAATTTCGATTCTCCAAAAGCTGTGAGTGAAGGCGTCTCCCCGAATTTCGGCTCAAGTGGACCGTTCCAGAAGCCAGTCATGTCGTGGACGGGCGCGGGTCCGCCCGGCCCTTCCGCGGCCATTTTTTGGTATGTGCTTGGCGGGCGCTGTTCTACCTGCCCGGACCGCTTCGTGGGTGTATCCTGCGCGACCGCGAGCAATCCCGAGATCAGCGCCGCGGCCACCGCCACCGATGGCAAAACATAACGCTTCATTGCACTTACTCCTTGATACCTGTGTGTGGACCTACTCAACAGGTCTAGAGAAGGAAAGTCTGCGACTCAATCTACTTTTCCCGATATCCGAGCGCGCTGTCTTTCAGCTCTGTTCCGTCCGGCAGCACAATGTGATTGAGCCGTCCAACCGGCCGCCCCGTCTTCGATTGATAGATGTAAACCGTGATCACGTCGCCCGGTTGCACCGAATCCTTCGTCCAGCCAAGCAGGCTCAGTGACGATGGGCTCCCGGCTTCGCCGGCCCAATGCACCACATTGCCTTTCTCATCTTTTACATCGAACATCAGGAATGTATGGGGATTGCCCCAAACGAATTTCGTAACCGTGGCGCTTTTTAATTCCACTGCCTTGTCCGTCTCATACGCCGCATTGCCGTGATGCGCGAATAAAGGTACGGTGGATAATAGCGAAATCAACGCCAGCGATGAAACAACGGTCCTGAGCCGCATGCGACACCTCCGTATCCGATCAGTAGCACATTTCCTTGTCGCAGCGCAATGCTTCACGCTGGCACCGCCAGAGTAATTCGAACTCACGGCGAACTATTTTCTAGACGCGTTTGGGAGCTCCTACGTTTCCCACTTGCGCATTGTAATTGGGAGCCGCACGTTGTATTTTGCCGCTCCCGTGGAACGGTGACATCAGGGAGGCGTCAGGTGAAGTTGAACACGGCACGCTATGTGTATTCGGCTCTAGCATTATTTGTGGTTATTGGCGTTGCGGGCCAGCCGCCCCAGAACCGCTCCTCCCGCGAACTCGATGCCAAGGCGCCCCTTAAGCTGATCGGCGTTATCGCCATTCCGGGCAATCCGCTGCTGAGCTCGGATATTGCCTGGGCCGACTCTGGCACCAAGCGATTTTACCTGGCCGATCGATCCAATTTCGGAATCGACATCATCGACGCTGGCACGAACTTGTTTGTCGGCCGCATCACCGGTTTTGCCGGCGCCAATAACGCTACCCCCGTTCCTCCCAATGGTCAGGGTCCTAACGGCGTCCTCGTGACTCCGAATAAAAAAATCTGGGCCGGCGACGGCGACAGCACTGTCCGCGTTGCCGATGCTGACCCCGCGTCGCCCACCTACCTGAAGGTTATCCAGTCAATCAGCACGGCGATTCCCGAGTGTGGCTCCCATTGCGATCGCGCTGACGAGATCGGCTACGACGGCGCCGACCACCTGATCCTCGTTGCAAATAACCAACCGCTCACCGCGAATCCTACGACCCCGCCCTCCCGCTCGAGTCCGTATGCCACCTTCATCTCGGCGGATACCTACAAAGTCCTCGGCCACGTCTCGTTTGAAGGCGCCACCGGGCTGGAACAGCCCCTGTGGGTGCCCGAATTGCACCGCTTCTTCATCACCGTTCCGGGCTACCGCAATAATGGTGGCGGCAACCATGGATTCGCGGAAATGGCCGTGATCAATCCCAAAACCATGAAGGTGGAGAAAGCTTTGAAGCCCGGCGATTGTCACGCCAGCGGCGAAGCACTAGGGCCCGCACACCACATTCTGGTTACCTGCGGCGGGCCAGTCGTAATGAACGCCACCGACGGCGCAATCATTTCCCGAATTACGCAGATTGGTGGCGGCGATGAGGATTGGTATAACCCCGGCGATGGCCGATTTTACTTCACCTCAGAAGACAAGAGCACTCCGCCGGTCGATTCTCTCGGCGTCATCGATGCACGAACCGGCGCCTGGTTACAAAATGTTCCTGATCCGGGTGGGCGTCAGGCGGTCGCGTTGCCCGAGAACAATCATATATTCACGCCCGTGCGAGTCACGCCGGCGATGGTGAAAGATCCTTCCACCGACAATACAAGCTGTGCGCAATTCGGTTACAAAGGAACCGGCTGCGTCGCCGTGTTTGACCACTCCGGCGAAGACACAAATCCGCCGAAATGACCCCGGCCTGATATACATTACTGATATGAATTAGTGGTTGCTTGGCTGACCCGCCAGATTGCGTGAAATCGTCGTCTTATTGTTCTTATCCGGCAGTGCGAAAATGTAAAGCGCATTCCCATTCTGTGGATGATGCACGTCCGGCTCGATCATCCGTGGGACGTTCCGCGGGCTTCCGCCGCCAAGTCCTGTCGTGACGGCCACATACTGTTTGCCGCCCGCCGTAAACGTCACCGGGAAACCCTGCACCGACGTGCCTAGCCGCGCCTGCCACAAAACTTCGCCAGTGTTCACATCCAGCGCCTGGAAATGCCGATCGAGATCGCCGACGAATGCCAATCCGCCATTGGTGGTCAAAACCGAAGTCAAAAACGCCGGCCGCTGGTTATGACTCCACATTTCCTTCATCGTCTTCACGTCAAAAGCGGCCACTTTGCCCACATTCCCATCCGAGCCGGGCATTTCATAAAAACGCCGGTCGCCCGAAGTGCCTCCCGAGCCCTCCACGAAATCCACCTTGCGCCCCGACATCTCCATGCAGCTTTGGCTCAGCGGAATGATCAGCACCTTTGTTCCGGGGTCGTAGCTCATAGCCTGCCAGTTGTGGCCGCCTTCCGTGCTTGGGCACGAAGGAATCCACTGCCCGGTTTTTGCCGCGGTGATGTCCGGCCGATACGCCAATATCCCCTTCTTCCGATCGAGCCATGTAAAGACGTTCTGAAATACAGTCTCTTTGGCATCGAGGAACTCGCCCGTCTTGCGGTCGAGCTTCCACAGAATGCCCGCTTTGCCGATGGTGAATGCGAGCTTCCGGTCGCCCACGTCAACCAAAACCCGTTCGTATACTTCGTCCAGGTCGAGCGATTCGCCGCGAACGTGCTGGAAATACCATGCCAGAGAGCCGTCATTCGGCCGCAATGCCAGTGTGGAGCTCGAATACAGCGCCGCCGCGTCTCCCGTCCCGCGACTTGCTTGCACCCAGGGCTTGGCCTGCGCCACGCCCCAATACATCAGGTCGAGCTCCGGATCATAGCTTCCGGTGATCCAGGTCTCACCGCCCGCTCGCAGCATGTTCGGCACGTTCCCCCAGGTATCGCCGCCCGGCTGGCCCATCCGCGCTTCGGTATTGAATCGCCACAGGATCTTGCCGTTCGAAGGATCGAAAGCGGTAATAAAGCAGCCCTGATCGCTGTCTTTTGATTTGTAGCGGTCGCATCCGCCCAGTCCTTGAATAACTTTGCCGTTGATGATGACCGGGCCGCTGCTGTTTCCGTATCCTTTCGAAGTATCCGCGATCACCACATCCCACGCGGTCTCGCCCGTTCGCGCATTGAGCGCGATCATGTGCGCATCCGTGCTCGCAACAAAAAGCTTGTCCTGGTAGATCGCCAGATTTCGCATCGCGCCGGTGCCGCCGCCCTGAGAACCGCCCGGCCGCACACGAGTCTCCCAGATCAAATCACCGGTGCGCGCGTCGAGCGCCTGAACGATGTTGTCCACGTTCACCAGATAAATGATCCCGTTGTGCACCAGCGGTGAAGGCTCGTTCGCCGCGTTTCCGTCGTGCATCGACCACACCCACGCCAGCCGCAGGTCGCGGACGTTATCCTTGTTTACCTGGTTCAGCGTCGAATGGTTCCACGCCTGATAGTTCCCGCGAATCATCAGCCAGTCGCCGGGATCAGGATGATGGAGCATCTCGTCGGTCACCGGGACGAAGTCCTTTACCTCGCCCCCGACCACCAGCCCCGCTGCCGGCCCGGTCGGCCTTGCCGCCATTCCGCGCGGTGCAGGCGTATCTTCGGTGCGCATCTGTTGCGCAGCCGCCGGCGCTTGCCCGTTCGCAAGCTCGCCAATCGGTATGGCCGCCGCAGCGGTTAGAGGCGATGCGCCGGGACGCGCGCCATTCGATTCCAGGATGAACGCGACTAGCCCGAGCACATCCTGTTCGCTCAGCGACCCCGGCATCGCCAGCGGCATGGTCGTGTTAATGCGATCGAATAAGTCTTTGGTCGTTCGGTTGCTCCACACGCTCAGGAATCCCGCGCCGGTCAGCGGCAGCGCTTCGTTGCTGCCCTTGAGGTCCGGCTGGTGACAGGCCGCGCATGTGGCCATGTACGTCGCGCGTCCGGCGTTGGCCTGCTCCGCCGTAAAAGAAGCTTGCGCTGCCGCCCGCTGTGCCAGTGCGTTCGTCGCGCCGATCGACACCATTGCTACGGCCGCTAACCAAATCCGCGCTGTCGTTTTGCTCATTGTGCGCTCCTCTTCACCGCAGCAGCCATCCCCACAAATTCCCATCCGGCGCCCGCTCCGAATCAATTTGCAGATACAAGCACCCATTCTTGAGCGCCTCCACCTCTGACGCACTCAATTCCACCGAGCCGCTGAGGGTACCGGCCTTTTCCTTCGAAACGGTTACATCGTGAATGGCGGGCCCGCGTATTCCCTTTTGCGGGCCCGCGTGAATAGCGGCTCGCGTTGCCGGCGAGCGCAGCCCCTGGAACGTTCCCGAAATCATCAATGTGTTGCCCTTCAGCACGGCTTTTGCCGAACCTGATCCCGTGACCGTAGCCAGCATGGTCGCATCCACCGGCACGGTCGATAGCCGCACCTTATATGTCTGCCCACTCTGCGCAATCGCCCAGGACGCGAATAAAGTCCAGCAGGCGACCAACGCGTACACGTGCCCGCGGTGTTTCTTAGGTGACCATGCGCTCACAACCAGATTTGTCATTCCGAGGCCGACTTCTCCCGCGGCGGGCGAGGAATCTCTCCTGTTTTTCATCTTCGTCGATTAAGAATTCGACAACGTCTGCGGGGCATCTTACCCCGGTTGTTTCGCGCCTTGCAAACGCTCGTCGTGGGCGAATTTGCCGATCCCATCTGATGGGCATACCATCACCCCAATGGGCGCGGTGCAACTGCGGTCCGCAATGAAAACAGCACTATCGTGGGCCATCGTGGGCTTCTGCGTCGCACTCGGGCTGCTCTCCGACATCTTTCGAATGAAGCAGGCCGTAATCGCCGGATTCGTCGCCGTCATCGTCGTGTTCGCGTGCACATTTCTCGGCCGCTTTGCCCGCCTCGGCTTCCGCCGCAAATTCCCCTTCATCCGCCTTGTTTGTCCTTCGGCCGATGAGTAGCGCCTTTTGTATCTCGCCTCGCAACGCGAGAGCTGTTCATCCAGAGCAGTTCGCCCTCGTACCTTTATAAGGGCGAAAAGCGGGTTCCCTGACGCAACGCCAATATTGTCTCCTTGGGTTGGACTTCCGCGCCCATCGCGCTTTTGTAACCCCCCAATAAACTTGGCATTTTATAGCTCCAATAAACTTGTCATCTTGTACCCCAATAAGCTTGTCCCTGCACTTGCTATCTTGTGCCGCCAATAAACTTGTCTTTTGTACCCCCCCAATAAACTTGTCATCTTTTGCCGCCAATAAACTTGTCATCTTGTGCCGCCAATAAACTTGTCTTTTGTACCCCCATAAAGTTGTCATCCCGAGGCAGTTTGCCCGCATGTCCCCATGCAGGCAAACAACGAGGGATCTGCTTTTTATAATTCTCGCGTCCTGCTATTTACTCGAGGTTTAAAATAGAAATACGACCTGCGGGATTTCGCGGCAATAATTTCACAAAAATGATTCCGCAGAGCAACGCGCGCAGCCGTTCGCAAATTATTCGAATGAGGTGCAATGCGCTCGAATGCGGCGGAATGCGTGTCATTGTAAGTGGATGCATTATCGCTCCGGCTGATGGTGTTGCGGGACGGATTCATCGCAACATAATGCAACACGTAAGTACCTTGCAATGAACACTTGCAAAAAAAGGGGGAGGGGGTACCCTGAACGGGAACTCTCTTCTTCCGGACGAAATCCGAACTGGTGCGGGAGGTCGGAATGGCAAAGCACGACAAAGCGAACACTCACGAATCGGTAATGCCGCGCACCAAGAAGGGCCTGGTCGGCCGGCGCACTCTGCTGCGCGCCGGCGCTCTCGCTGCCGGAATGGCCGGTATCGGCGCGGGCATCGCTCGCGCTTCCGACCCCATCGGACTCGACTCGCCCGAATGGATGAAAACGCCGGGACGCGGGTTTTCGGGCTATGGCATGCCTGCCAAGTCGCAAGAGAAAGTCCAACGCGCCTTTACGCCGCTGCCGGGCCGCCCAGGGACAGGCGCCTCGCGAACTCCTCTGCATCTGCTCGAAGGCACCATCACGCCCAACGGCCTGCATTTTGAACGGCACCACAACGGTATTCCCGACATCGACGCCGCTCGCCACGAACTTGCGATTCACGGCCTGGTCAAGCGCCCGTTGGCATTTTCGGTCGAGACGCTCATGCGCTATCCCATGGAGACGCGCATCCATTTCGTCGAGTGCGCCGGCAATAGCGGCTCCTTCAACCAGGCCCAGCCCCAGCAAACGAGTGCCGGTGGGCTCAACGGTCTCCTTTCGTGCTCCGAATGGACTGGCGTGCGTCTCGCGACACTTTTGGAAGAAGCCGAAGTCAGCCGCGAAGGGAAGTGGGTGATTGCCGAGGGCGCCGATTCAGCGGCCATGAGCCGCAGCGTGCCGATAGAGAAATGCATGGACGACGCCATGATCGCGCTCTATCAAAACGGCGAGGCCATTCGTCCCGAGCAGGGCTACCCGATGCGTCTGCTGTTGCCCGGCTACGAAGGAAATATCAATGTGAAATGGCTGCGCCGGCTCAAGGTCATGACCGAGCCCATCAATGCGCGCGACGAGACTTCGCATTACACCGAACTCATGCCCAACGGTAAAGCGCGCCAATACATGTTCCTGCAAGAGGTGAAGTCGGCGATCGTCAAGCCCTCGCTTGGCATGACCATGAAAGGTCCGGGTTTTTACGAAATCTCGGGGCTGGCCTGGTCGGGATCGGGCCGAGTAACCAAAGTCGAAGTTTCCACCAACGGCGGGTCAAGTTGGACGGCTGCCGCGCTCACGCCGCCGGTCTTATCGAAGGCGCTCACTCGATTCCGGCTCGCCTGGCAGTGGGACGGCAGTCCCGCAACGCTGATGAGCCGCGCCACTGATGAAAAGGGAGCAGTACAGCCGACGCGTGCTTCGTGGATTTCGCAGTACTCGCCGGTGCAGTTCTATCACTTCAATGGCATTCAGGGCTGGCGCGTCGAGGCCGATGGGACGGTGAAGCATGTCTACGTTTAAATTCGGCGTTCTGTTGATCGCTGCGCTCTTCATTTCGTCCGCGTCGTACGCGCAGCAGCATCCCAATCTCGGCCGTCCGCTGACGCCCGAAGAAATCAGCAAGCTCGATATCACCGTGGCGCCCGATGGCAGTGGCTTGCCGCCCGGAAGCGGTTCGGTCTCGCAAGGAGCCAAGGTATACACCGACAAATGCCAATCCTGCCACGGGCCCAAAGGACAAGGCGGACCGCAGGACCAACTCACCGGCGGCGTAGGCACGATCGCTTCCGCCAAGCCGGTGAAAACGCCGGTCAGCTATTGGCCAACCGCGACGACGATTTTTGACTACGTGCGGCGCGCCATGCCTCTGCAATCTCCGGAGTCGTTGACCAACGATGAAGTCTATGCCGTGACCGCGTATTTGCTTTCCGTCGACGCCGTCATTCCGCAGGACGCCGTGCTCGATGCCAAATCCTTGCCGCAAGTCAAAATGCCCAATCGCGACGGATTTGTGCGCTGGTGGCCGGTGCCCAAGCGCTGACAAGCCTTAGGGGCGAGGACAACGGCCCGCGACCAAACACCGACGCATTTGAGGGTATCATCACGAGGGCGCGTCGTGCGAAAGGGCCGCTTCGCCCTTCAAAGCGCACCCGGCTGGCACCCTTTGCATTTGTGAAGCAGTTCGAGAGGGCCTGATGAAAGCAGTCCGTTACCTTGCGTGTTTCCTTGGCGTCATCGCGGCATTTGGCCTCGCCGTCCATCTTGGGTATGGCGCCGCGGCGGCGGCATTGCCGGCGGCGGCTTCGGGTTTTGTACTGGTCGCGCACGGCGGCGCCGGTGATTACAGCGCGATGACGACAGAACAGATTGAAATGCGCCGCGAAGCGATGGTGAAAGCCGTGCATGCGGGCTATGCGATTCTGGCAAAAGGCGGCGCCGGACTCGACGCCGTCGAAGCTACGATCCGCGTCATGGAAGATTCCGGGCAATTCAATGCCGGCCGCGGCGCGAACTACACCAAGGAAGGCGTTCCGGAAATGGACGCGGCCATCATGGATGGCCGCACGTTGCAAGCGGGTTCGGTGGCAGCGCTCAAGCACATCGCCAATCCCATTCACCTCGCGCGCCTGGTGATGGAAAAGACGCCGCACGTGATGCTGGTCGGCGAAGGCGCCGAGGAGTTTGCCAGATCGCAGGGCATCGAATTGGTATCGCCGTTTTACTTCTACAATCAACGCCAATGGGAACAGTACAAGAAGGCCAAATCCGCGGGAGAAAAGAAAGGCGCCGCAATCCTCACAAGCGATGACAAGCATGGCACCGTTGGCGTTGTGGCCCTGGACAAGGCAGGCAATCTCGCGGCGGGAACTTCCACCGGTGGAACTGTCATGAAAATGCCCGGGCGCGTGGGCGATTCACCCCTCATTGGTGCGGGAACATACGCCAACAATGAAGGCTGCGCCGTGTCCGCTACAGGCACGGGCGAATATTTCATCCGCAACATCGTCGCGGCGGATATCTGCGAGCGCGTGCGCTACCTGCACGTCTCAGTCGAACAGGCGGCCGACGACGTCGTGATGAAAGAGCTTGTGAAGCAGCATGGCGATGGCGGCGTGATTGCTCTCGATCGCAACGGAAATGTTGCCACGCCGTTCAACACGCAGGGCATGATGAACGCGACGCTTCGAGCAGACGGGAAGATTACGATTCAAGGCTGGAGCAAGAGCGCAAAGCCGATCGTCATCTCGGCGAAATGAATCGTTCGGGAGGGATTCACAATGGCGGCCCGCGCTGATTTTGAAGCCGAGAAGTGGAATCGGCGCCAGGTGCTCCGGCGATTCGGAATCGTCGCCGCGGGCGCGTTTGCCGTTGGCGCTATTCCTAAATGCTTTGCGCTCACCGTGGCGGAAGGTTCCGGCGGCGGTAAATCCTTCCCGGTGACGACAGTCAATCATCTGAATCTTACGTCCGCCAATTACAAGCGCAGCCGCGATTTCTACGTGGACCTTTTTGGCATGCGTGTGGCCTGGGACGACGGCCGGCAGTGCGCCCTGGAATTCGGCAGCCTCACCTCGCCGAACGGCATGTACATCCGCCCGCTTACGAAACCGGGCGAAAAGCCCACCATCGGCCACATGGCCTTCGGCATTCCGAATTTCATGTCGCAGAGGGCGGCGATGAAGGCTGAGCTCGTGCGCCGAGGCGTGAAAAATATCCGCGAGGATGGCGAAGTCGGATGGAGTTGCGATGATCCCTCCGGCTACCCGCTGAACATCTGGGTTCCGGAAAAAAACAGGGCGATGTTTCCCGGCGCCGCTGGACCGTGCGAAATCGCGTCGTCAGCAAAATGTAAAACGGCGTTCGACGCCGGCGTCAAAAATCTAGGCTCCGCTCCGAAGCCGAACGCGAAAAGCTTTCACCCCGTGGGCTTCAGCTTCATCATTCTGAATGTTCCGGATGTCGCGAAAGAACGTGATTTTTATCGCGATCTGTTGGGAATGAGAGTGGTTTCCGATGTATCGCAAACACCCGGGGCTGAAGAATGTTATTTGCGATTCGGGCAAAACACACTTGTCCTCCGCAAGCTCGGCGGTCCTGGAGGAAAGCCATACTGCAACCAATTTGGTTTTGCAGTGGCGAAAAGCTCCATGGAAATTGAAAGTGAACTGATGCGCCGTGGGTTCAAATCTGAGCCAGACTCGAAATTGGGTGGCTGGACGATCTCCGATCCCAGCGGTTTTCGCGTCGGCATCTCGAGTTGATTGCTCGCCGCGGTAAGCGTTTCGCGTACGAAGTCACTGCTTGAGCGCGGGATTCACGTAGCCGTGCTTCAAGACTTTTTTCAAGTCCGGCCGGATGCTCAAATACGTGATGTGGTCGGGAATCGCCGAGAATCCGTGCGGCACGTGCTCCGGAATAATGATCACATCGCCAACTTTCACGTTTCGGCTGGTGTACCCGACCATCGTGCCCGCGCACGATGGACCATTCAAAACCGTTGTGACTTCGTCGGTTGGCCCCGAGCGCTTTCCGTTGACGATCGTGCCGCCGGTGATCAGCGTCCCGCCGCCGGATACGACCACATAGCTCTCGGCCGTGTCGTCGTGGAAGATCCCGTTGGGACCGGTAGCGCCGGCCCGTTTCTCGCCGCAAGCCTGAGCAGCATTCGCTGCCGCCGCCGGCGCCACATTTCCGCCGCCAGCTGCGCTCGCGCCGCCAGCAGGTTTCAGTGCGCCGCGCTGAACAACGGCGACGCCGAGCTGATACTGGCCCATATCGATCACGCGAATGGTATTGTCGGGAATCGTGCGGTGAATCTCCGCCGAGTGTTTCAACACGGACTGGATCTCTTCGTCGCTGATGTACACGCCGTCTTTGGGCGCTTGCGCCAAAGCGACTGCCGAACAAAAGGCAGGAAGTAATGCAAAGACGAGCAGGATTTTGTTCCTCATGGCCGGCTCCTCCCTTAAAGCGTCCCGCGGAGTCTATATCAGCGAACTCGGTGCTCCAAGAGCATCGCGAGCTACAGGCAATAAAGCCGGTTCTTCCGTTTCGGCCCGCAATTTACAATGGATTTGTTTCGCCAAGGAAGTTATGCCCATTCCGGAAGGAGATTTATGGAAACTGCGGCGGCAATACTAACGAAATTGGCCTTCGAGCAGAATGACGGATTGAAATCCCAATTGCAGGCATTCGGTGTGGCCACGCCGCAAGGCGCCGAGGCGGTAATCCTTCCCGTGTACCGCGAGATTCTGGCGGCGCTGGAGCGGGGCTCATCCGGGACCAGCGGCTACGTGGCGCAGCAGAAGCGGTAGGGTGCCAGGACTACTTGCCTGGCCCGCGGACGGCGGGCTCTCTGATCCTCTTCGTGAACGAGTTTTCTTCGGACCATACGCAGGGCAACTCGCTCAATTCGACGCCGGGGCGCAGCTTCATGATGCGTTGCGGCGCGACAATCGGCTTGGTATAGGCTTTGGGATCGTCGACTCGGATGTTGTAAACGATGGTGTCGTGGTCCATGCGCTGGTAACGCTCGGTGACGCGCATCTCATCGCTGTGGGGATAGCCGGTTGCGCCGAGCCAAGTCTTGTCGTTGAAGCCGCTCGATTCAACAACCAGGGTGTAGTCGCCTTCCCAATGGCCGATGGCGTATCCATACCAGGTGGGATCGGGGTCCGTTGGCAGCGGCCGCCCATCGGTCCATATCGGCCGCCAGGCATGTTCGCGCTCGAAGAACTGAACGATCTTGGCGGGAGTTTGAACAAACTCGAAAGGCGTGGGGAAGAACATCAGGCGAGGGAAGCCGCTGGGGTCGCATTGCAGGATGGGGTCGTTGCCGGCAGGTATTGCTCTAGGACCGTATCCTGGCTTCTCGGTGTCAAACCTCGCCTGCGCCCACGGAGTCATTGGCGGCATGTCTTTATCCGGCGCGATTCCTTCGGAGCCGCCGGCGCCCTGTAGGAGCCACACCCCGGATATATCGCGCTTTGGCGCGGGAGCGGCCGAATTGCTCGCGATTTTCGTCTGCGCGCTCGCCGCCGTAGAAGCCGCGAATGCCACCGCCAAGAGCGCCAAGGCTGTGAGGATCGGCGCAACGAATCGCATTCGCATGTCTTACCTCTGGTCCATCTTCAGGACATGACCGTCATCGAAGACGATTTTCCCGGTTTTCTCGCCGGAAAATCCGACGGGCGCCCCGCTCTTGGCGGGAACGAGCGTTATCGCAATATGGTCTCCGACTTTTATGGAATCCCGTGTCCAGCCATTGCGTTTCAGGATTCCGGGACTTTGCGATTCGACAGACCAGGCTACGACGTTGCCCTTGTCATCTTTGACATCGAGATAGATCTGGCAATGGGGATTCGACCATACGAATTCGGTTACATTTCCGGTGATCGTGGTCGGATGCTGCTCATCGTACGCAACGTTACCGTGGTGCGCCGCCAAAGGCATGCTGACGGCAAATAGAGCCAGCGTCCCAGCGACGAGAGTTAGAAATTTCACGTTCATAAATCGCCTCGTAAACGCGGTCACAGTCCCGCTACTCGGTCATAAAGCGCGGACTCCACCCGCAGCGAAGAGTACTCTGGGAAGACGACAGCTTCAAGAGGCGCGCATGGAACCGCTGTTTCGGATGGCGTCTTGGTTCTGTAGCCAACTCCCTCAGATCACCGAGATCGATTGAGTAGTTTGCCCGACAGGGCTGTAAGCGGCTTTGCCGAGTTCCGCCGAGGGGTCACTGAAGGATTGCCTACCTTGTTTGTGATCCTCCGGCGTACATCCAGCAAGAACCAAGCGCCAATCAAATATATGTCTGTCGGGATGGGATTTTCGATGAAGGAGATTCACATGCGTCTACACGTACCGCTCATCTCTGGCTTACTTTTTGTGGCCATTGCCATATCGGTTCCTCATACCGCATGGGCTCAAAACGCGGCTGACCATGCCGGGACGCCCGTGCACATGGTGGTCAGCGTGGAGCCGAAACATGGCAATGAAGTCCCCATGATCACGCAACAGGACGTGATCGTGAACCAGGGGAAGGACCGGCGACCGGTCACGAGTTGGGTGCCAGCTACGGGAGATCATGCCGGTCTGGAATTGGCGATTCTGATCGACGATAGCGCGGGTTTTAGTTTTGGTTCGCAGATGGATGACATCCGTTCTTTCATCAACGAACAGGCGCCCAAAACCTTGGTTGGCGTCGGGTATATGCAGAATGGCACGGTGAGCATGGTGCAAGAGTTTACCCAGGATCATGCTGCGGCGGCCAAGTCTCTGCGCTTGCCGCAAGGTTTCATCGGCGCAAACGCCAGCCCCTATTTTTCATTGCGCGATTTCATCAAGAGGTGGTCTACAAATCCTGAGTACCCGCGACGTGAAGTGCTCATGATCACCAGCGGAATCGACACATTTTACGGCGGCGGCTATCCCGACCCGTATGTAGATGAGGCAAGTAAAGATGCGCAGTGCGCGGGAGTCGTGGTGTTTTCGATTTATACCCCTGATGCGGGGCATTTCGGACATACCTATTGGCGAATCTACTGGGGCCAGAACTATCTCGCACAACTTGCGGAAGAGACGGGCGGCGAATCGTATTATTTCCTGGGAGGACAGGCGCCGGTGGCGTTTCAACCGTATCTCAATGAGATGAATATGCGCCTTGGACACCAATACCTGCTTACATTTCAGGCAAAGCCGGAAACCAAAGCGGGAACAGAGCCGGTGAAGGTCTCCAGCGAAATTCGCGGTGTGGACTTGTTCGGGCAGACACGAGTCTGCGTGCCGGGAGCGCAGACTCGTTAGTCACGCACTGCTCGTCGGAATGGAGCGAAAAGCGGTTCTCTATTGCGCCGAAAAGGCCAGCAGTACGTTGCCTGGATAGCCTGTGCCGAACTGATATCCGGAACCCACGTAAAGCATGCCGCCGACAATCGTGGGCCCCGCGGAGGCCATAGTGCCGCCGTTCGCCTTTATGCCGTTGAGGGTCTGGAAGTCGCGGTGCGTATTGAACTCCCAAATCTCTTTACCGTCGGTGGTGGAGAAAGCGCGCAGCATGCCATCCCAGCCGCCCGAAAACACAACGCCGGGAATTACGGTCAAAGCAGCGGTCTGACCCTCCCATTGGCCGGCAGTTTTTTGTCCCGGCAGGGGAGTAAACCATTTCTTTGCGCCTGTCTTCAGATCGACGGCGGCGATTCCGCCGCTGCGCAATCCGAAGTAGGCGTTCTGATCGTCGGCCGCGCCCCCGAAGGTGATCATTCCGAGCGCGAGTTTATCGACAAGCTGCACTTTCCACAGCAGCTTGCCCTGCTGATCGGGATCATGCGCCCAAACCATGCCGCTCTTTTGGGCTGCGATCAGAACTCGGTGACCGTCGGGAAGCGCCTTCAGAATCATCGACGAACCGAAATCGAAATCGGGGCCGAGCGGGTCGGGGCAGTTTTCGGAAATTCCGTCTGGATTATTGGTGCCGCCATTTCCGCATCCTGAGAGCCAGGAGTCATTCTCGGTGTCTTGCACTGACCACAAAACTTTGCCCGTACTCATATCGAGCGCCATAACGGCGTCGGTGTTCTTGGGCGTAGGCAGAGTGTAAGCGTCGCCAGTGCCGATGTAGATCGCGTTGTGTTTGGTATCGACGGTTGGCGCCGCCCAAACCGCTCCGCCGGCGGGCCCAAAGTGCTGAATTCCCTTGGCGCTCTTCTTTGTCGGTTTCGGCGGATCAGGAATGATGTAAGTCTTCCAGATCTGTTTTCCGCTCTTGGCATCGAGGGCGGTGACGCTGCCGCGGAATGTACAGCAGGGGTAGGTAAAACTCTGACCGGCAGAACGCTCTTCCGCTGAGGCCATCGGTACAAATAACTTTCCTTCGTACAAGGTCGGCGCGCCGGTGATTTGAGCAACCGGGTGGTCATCTATTTTGGTCTTCCAAAGCAGCTTGCCCGTGTCGGCGTCCAGGGCGAAAGCATTTGCTTTTTGATCGCCGGCGTAGACAACGTACTTTGCCGATCCCATGCCTTTCGCGGGAGCCACAGTTGGGGCGACACGCATTGCGCCGTCGGCCTGGTATGACCAGTAAACGCAGCCGCTTTTCGCATCGAGCGAATAGACCGTGCCGGCATCCGAGCCGACGAAAATGCGGCCACCCGCGATCGTAGGCTGGCCATGCGCTTCTTCGGCCAGGGGAAATCCGAAAGCCCATTTCAGCTTCAGGTTGGGAACCTGCCCTGGAGCTAAACCCGCAGCACTCGCGGGTTGAAAGCGCGCGTTCGTCATGGGGTCGGCGCCCCAGCCATTCCATGATGACGCGGCGTCTATGTCTTTCATTGGCGGATCGGCGGTGCATTGGTTGGGCATCTTCTTGGCATCGGCTATTTCGGCGATGCCGAGTTTGAGACCGCCGAGATAGGCCGCGACGGTTTTCTTATCATCGTCCGATAGCTTCTGGATCTGCGTGTGAGGAGCTTTGGAGAGCGCGGCGTAGACGGCCTCGGTTTTCATTTTCCGCAGCACGGAAGCATCGGGCGCCTTCTGATTTTGGGCGCTCTGATGACAACTGGCGCATTTAGATTCGAACAGGTGCAGGCCGACCGTAGACTGAGCAAGCGCCTTGTCGGATGTCGCGAGGACTGCCAGGCATACGACGACGCCAAGCGCGAACGTGAGTCGTTTCATAAATGCATACTCCTATTTAGGCTCTCAACGTATCTGAGAAAACATATGCCTACGGTTATCGTGCGTCAAGATGCGCCGCAAGCGGGTAGTGATTCATTTTGCCTTGGCGTCCGGCTGAGCTCAGCCAAGTTGCACCCCAGCACGTAAAACGTGTGCCGGGGCCCCGCACGAGATTCCTCATCCTCGCCAAAGCGCGCGATTTCCGGGCAGCCCGAGACCTCAAGCGCGGAAATCGCGCTGTTCGTCTTCGGAATGACAGGTCCGGGAAGGCGAGGAGGCAAAATGAGTCACTACGCGCAGGCGGCTCTCAGTTCCGGCCAATGCTTTTCTCAACGTTCTCCGGCACAGGAAACACAACGTAGGGGTTATTGGTATCTGTTTTTGTGATGGTGAGTTCGAGAACGGGAGAGCCGCCTTGCTTCTGGACGATGTGCGTAGGGAAGGGAATATCCGTGGTGATTTCGCTTATATCTTTATAGTCGGAGTAGGTCGTTTCCTTGAGCACGTTACCGGCGCTGCGCGTTTCGACGCGTTCGACCTGGTTTTTGGCATTGAGAGTCACTTTCATGGTGATCCCGTCGAGCGGCGCCGAGAGCGGAAACGTCAAAACGGTGGTTCCTCCTTCGTCAGTGACCGTGGCGGCCGGCCCGGCTTTCGCGGCCATCTTCAGCGCGCCAAAGGGCAGGGTCCACAGTTGCAGCATGCGGTCTCTTGCAGCTTGGGGAACGGGTGTGGCCGTGGTGCCGGGCATGAAACCGGCGCCAGGAACAGATTCGTTCCAGGCGAACTTTCCGCTGACGACCTCAATCTGCCGCTGCGGCACAGCAGGCGGCAAGGTTCCGCCGCCCTGGGTTGGCCCATCGGAATTCGAGCGCGTCATGTCAACGCGCATTGCGGGAACGGCGTAGCTCAAACTCGCGTGATAGCTGACGTTGACTGCGGGCGCGGCAGATCCGCGCTGGGCAGCCTGACCCAAACCATAGGCGATGCCTGTTCCCCAATACTCGAGCGTGTTGACGGCATCAATTCGCTGCGGCCCGCGAATCATGCCGAGAGCGTACTCCGCGTTTTTGATAACGGCCTGTGCATCCTGAGCGCGCGTACACGGAGCGGCGAACGGTATCGTGATCGCCAGGAAGCAGAACAACCGGCGAGAGTATGAGAGGCTTTGAATTTTAGTGGCGTTCCTTCGTGTCTTGCAGTGACATCCCTTTAACTTTTAATGATGTTCCTTCGTGACAAGGTGCGATAAATCATGCTCGACGCAGGGCAGCGTTTCCGTCAACCAGGCCTTGGGGTCTGGATTCAGCTTTAGCGTACGCGCATTCATGGTCCAGGGCCTGATCAGCACGTCCGGATCATCAACGGTAGCCTGCCAGATGAGCGTATCGCCATCGCGATGCATGCGCTCGATGACGTGCATATTTTCACTGTGGAAATAGCCGGTAATATCGAGCCAACTCGTGTCGTTGAATCCGATCGTATCGATGACGAATGTGTCGCCTTCCCAATGGCCGATGGATTCGCCTTTCCAGGTGCCATCCAGATCGTCGAGCGGCGTATGCGAGCGGCCGTCGGTGGGAATAATGCGGTAGGCATCACCCCAGCCCTCGGCGGCGGGGCTGACGTAAAGGAAGACCATCTCCTTCGGTGTCTGAACGATTTTCGCGGGAGCGCCCATGCGGGGGACGCCGGCAGGCATGCAGCCGAAAGAAGGATCGGCCTTGTTGCCGTTCTGATCGAGTTGTCGAACTTTGTCCCAAAACTCCGGTTTGTACAGGGGCTTATTAGGATCGGATCTGCGGATCAGAGCGTTGTCGCGCTCGAAATTTTCTAGCTTCCCGTCTCTGGAGGCGAGATTCTGGGCCAGCGGATCGTCGCTCTGGACGAAGGGAGCCCTCTGGCCGATCCAGATTCCGCTTAAATCAGGATGGCCGTCGGATGCGCGCGGAGTGCTTTGTTTCGATTGAGCTAGCGCCGGAATGCACACCAAGCCCACGATCGCAGTCAGAAGAAGACCATTAAGAAGTCGTGGCATATTACCTGCCGCCTTGCGTTACTTGGCGTTCGGATCTGAGGTCCAGATGGTGAATTTGCGGCCGTCGGGCAGGGTCACGTCCCTGATTAACCCGGCGTCGCTACCATCCTTGGCGGCGACGGCGTTTATGGTGACCGTATCACCGGCCTTAAGGCCGCCTCGATCTGCGCGACTCAACCCGGCCCTGCGTAGCGCGCCGGGCCCTGCCATTTCAAATGCCCAGTGCTTCACATTTCCGTTTTCGTCTTTTACATCGAGATAGAGATAGGAATGAGGATTGATCCATTCCACCTTGGTGACCACGCCGGTTATGGTAAGCGGCTTATTCAGATCAAACTCGGCCTGGACGGAATGGTGGGCCCAAGCCACGAGCGAGATCATCAGCAAACAAGTAAGGGCCGACAGAGCAAACAGTGCGCGCTTCATTGCGGAACCCCCGATTAACAGACGGTTAGCAGAAATGAATTACAGGTGTCAAGGTAATTTAGGTACCTCAAGACGACAGGGACTGTGCGGTGATAGCTTGAGTCCCGAACGCCAAGGAATCTGAGGTATTAATGCGCCGTTTGCAATACCGCTGTGAGCGCGCTCTCGAGGTCGGCATATAGGAAGCGATATCCCAGGCTTTGGAGTTTCTGTGGATAAACCTTTTGACTTGCCAGGAGCAGCGCATCGGCCATTTCGCCTAAGGCCATCCGCAGAACGAAAGCAGGGGTGGGGAGAATTGCGGGCCTGCGGAGCACTCGGCCGAGCTTCGACGAAAACTCGGCATTTCGAACTGGATTCGGCGAAACGGCATTTGCCGGGCCGCTGAGGAGATTTGCCTCCAGGGCGAACGAGACGATGGCAACGATATCGTCCAATGCGATCCATGACATCCATTGGCTGCCCGAACCGACTTTGCCGCCAAAACCGAGCCGGAAAGGCAGCGCGATGCGCGGTAAGGCGCCACCTTCTCTGGCGAGGATGATACCGAAGCGCAAAATGACCACGCGCGCACCGAATTCCGATGCCCGAGCAGATTCCGCCTCCCAGTCGGTTGTGAGTTGCGCCAGAAAATCACCGCCGGGATCGCTGGATTCGGTTAATTCTTCCTCTCCGCGATCTCCGTAGTAGCCAATCGCCGATGCCGCAATGAAGACTTGAGGTGGCCGCTGGAGCTGGCGCAGGGAGGCGATGAGGTTGCGGGTGGCCATAATCCGGCTGTCGCGCAATTCGCGTTTCCAAGCTGGAGTCCAGCGGCGACCGGCAATCGATGCTCCGGCGAGATGGATGACAGCATCGATATCCGCGGCTCTGGAGTTGAGAATTCCGGACTGGGGATTCCAGGGGACCTGGGGCAGTTCCCGAGCGGTGCGGACCTTGCTGCGGAGTCTGGTTCCGGCACGAACTAATCTTGTTATGGCGTGACCTTGATGACTGAGGTGATCGACAACGGCGGAACCAACCAGCCCCGTAGAGCCCGAAATTAAAATTTTCACCCAGCGCTCCGACCTGTAAGCCCGAGCTGCGGCCCCGTGTGTGGTTCACTTCTTTGTCAATAACATGACGATATAGCGATAGAGCGCGCCACGTCAAGTTTTAATGCCCGCGCGATCGGAGGAATGCTCGATCGTGGCCCGGAGCGTTGAGCGCCGGAATTGACCTGCCATGGCCAGAAACGGATAGAATAAACGCATGCGCGTGCGAGTCTTATTTTTTGGACAACTGAAAGAGATCGTGGGACGCGACGAGGAGTACGCGGAGCTTGGTGATGGGGCGCGTCTGCAAGATCTGTTCGATAGCTATGGCCGGCGCTACCCCAAGCTTGCCGGATTCCGCCTGTCCGTGGTTGCCTCCATCAATCAGTCCTTGGCCGATTGGGGTTCACCGCTGGCCATGGGAGACGAAGTGGCCTTCTTGCCGCCGGTGAGCGGAGGCGCCGGAACAGCCGCGCAGGAAAAAAGCGAGGCCATCGTCGAGCTCGTGCGCGAACGGATTCAAACCGAGGAGATCAGCGCCAGACTGAAAGCTCCAGAGGACGGAGCCATAGTCGTGTTTGAGGGCATCGTACGCAACCACTCTCAGGGGCGCCGCACTTTGTATCTCGACTATGAGGCTTACGAGGCGATGGCGCTGAAAGAAATGAAGGCGATCGCCTCGGCGATGCGGAGTCAGTTTGGCATTGACGGCGTCGGTATTATCCATCGACTCGGCCGGCTGCAGATTGGGGAGGCCAGCGTGTTGGTCGCGGTGACCTCGGCACACCGCGCGCAAGCTTTCCAGGCATGCCGTTATGGCATCGACACGTTGAAGCGAACCGTCCCGATCTGGAAGAAGGAATACTTCGAAGACGGGGCGGTATGGGCCGAAGGCGAAATACCTCCGCTGCCATCCAATTCCAACAAAATGGAATCTATGAAGTGAGGCGCCAGCTTAGGCGTCATCTCTTGTCGAAAATCTCTCCAACACATTTCAGATCATCAGCGATAAAGGTCATTTTTTGCCTCATTGCGGGCATCGCTGTGTTGTGTATTTCCGTCGCAGGGTCGCAGAACCGCAGTGCGGACGAGCGTTCCGCCATCCGTGTCGACGTGAACCTGGTGAACGTGATAGCCAGTGTTCTGGATCAGAACAATCGGCCCGCTCCCGATCTCAAAGTGGACCAGTTCGAATTGTACGAAGATGGGAAGCCACAGAAGATCGAAGTCTTCGAACCCGAAACGCAGCAGCCGCTCGATTTGGCGTTGATGGTGGATTCAAGCTTGAGCGAGGTGAAAGAGTTGCAGTTCGAAACCGAAGCTGCGGCTCGGTTTATTGGCCAGGTGGTGCGCCCGGAAGATCGCGTGGGAATTTTCGAATTCGCGGATGCGGTCACGCAGCTGGCGAATTTTTCAGCGAACGTGCCGCAATTGCAGGCGGCGGTGCGGCATGTGATGCCGGGCGATGGCACGGCGCTTTATGATGCGGTGTACCTCGGTTCCGACGCCCTCGCCAAAGCTCCCAACGATCGCCGCAAAGTTCTCCTCCTTTTAACTGATGCAGGTGAAACGACCAGCCGGGCGGATTTCGAGACCGCGCGACGCGCAGCGCTGCGTGCTTCAGCACTGCTCTATACGATTGTCATTCGTCCGGTGAAGAACGAGAACGGGCGTAACACCGCCGGCGAGCACGCGCTGGAGACAATCGCCGACACCACAGGCGGAGCCATGTACTATCCGGATGAACTCTCGCAACTCGACGGCATTTTCGAGCGCATTAATCGGGAGCTTCGCACTCAATATCGGCTGGGGTACTACCCGAATCCGCGGCCCGCGGAGGGCACCTACCGCTCGATCGAAGTTCGCGTGAAAGGTAACTACACCGTTCGCTACAGGAAAACCTACTATACTGGCGGGCTGGCAAACTAAGGCCCATTATCAATGGCAAATCAATTCTTGGAAGCGGCCGTGGAAACGGCGCTGGAAGCAGGCGAAATCCTGGTTGCGGAGTTCGAGCGCCCGGTAAAGATCAGTTATAAAGGCGAGGTGGACATTGTGACGCAGGCGGATCGCCGCTCGGAAGCGGCGATTGTCACGCGCTTGCACAGATATTTTCCCAAGCACGCGATTGTAGCGGAGGAAGGCGGTGGCCAGGAAGGCGACGCCATTCATCGCTGGATTGTTGATCCACTCGATGGCACAACCAACTTTGCCCACGGCTACCCGTGTTTTGCTGTGTCGATCGGGCTCGAAGCGGCCGGGGAACTGCACGTAGGGGTGGTTTACCAGCCCATCACGAAAGAGCTGTTTACCGCTTCAGCGGGCGGGGGCGCTTTTCTCAACGAGAAGCCGATCCGAGTTTCCCGTATCGAGCATCTCTCCACGAGTTTGTTGGCGACCGGATTCCCGAGCCACAAGCGCGCGCGCAATCCAAACATTCACTACTACTGGAATTTTACCTTGCGCTCGCACGGAGTCCGGCGAAATGGCTCTGCGGCGATGGATCTTGCGTCCGTTGCGTGCGGGCGTTTCGACGGGTTTTGGGAGTTCGGTCTGCATCCGTGGGACACCGCAGCCGGCACGCTTCTGGTTCGCGAGGCTGGAGGCAAGGTGACCACGTTTTCGGGTGAGCTTTATCGTCCCGGGGATTACGAAACGCTGGCGTCGAATGGTCTCGTTCACGGTGAGTTGCAGCAGTTAACCGCAAATATCCAGCAGCAGATCGCAACCGCTCCGGAGCTGCCGCATGTACCTGTTCCAGGGGCCGAATAACTTTTCAGTTTCTTGTCATTCGGCCGTGATTGACGCATTTGATTCAGCAGTGCTAGTCTCGACGGGTCTTACGGTTTTACATGTAAGCGGCCTCGTAATGGCATCTACGCCTTGCAAATCGGTGTTGGAGTGCCATGATTATAGGTATGGGCAGCTTCCGCACATACCCACTTGCGGGCCACTGGACGGCACTGCGCAATCGTTATCTCGGCCGGCGACAGCTGAAGAAGCGCGTAATTCGCAGGAGCTCTCAACAAATGCGGGTTGTCGGATCACGATTTCGTGGCGGTCTCTCCATCACACCGCAGCGTATTTGGCTGAGTGGGTTGCCGGAACAGTTCCGCGGTTTCCGCATACTGCAACTCAGTGATATTCACCACAGCTTGTTTGTGCCTCTGGACCAGGTTGCCGCAGTCGTGGAGCTGGCGAACAGTCTCAAACCGGACCTGGTTGCGCTGACAGGTGATTTCGTAACCTATTCTCGTGCGTCAATTGAGCCTGTCGCGGAGATACTCGGCTGTCTCCGGTCGCGGTGCGGGGTGTTGGCGGTGCTGGGGAATCACGATTTCCGCGTGGGGGCGGAAGCGGTAGAGATGGCCCTGCGGCGGCATCGCATTCAAGTGTTACGGAATCGGCATCGCTCGCTGCAAAAGCGAGGGGCGACGCTGTTTCTGGCCGGAGTAGACGATTACGGCTACGGTGCGGACCTCAAGCGGGCTATGCAAGGAATTCCTGACGACGCGCCGACGGTGCTTCTCGCGCATAATCCGCGCCTGGTAACTGCCGCGGCGTGCCGCGGAGTCAGCCTGGTCTTGTCGGGCCACACCCATGGCGGCCAGGTGAATTTCCCGCTATTGGGCACCGTTTACGGACGTTCGCCCGAGCAGATGCGATTCAAGATCGGTTGGGACCGTCTGGGCGGCACGCAGATTTATGTCAGCCGCGGCATCGGGACCATCGTCCTGCCCTTGCGATGGCGATGCCCGGCCGAGGTTCCCCTGCTGGAACTTGAGCCGCACGATCGCAGAGACGCTGGGCCGTGGTATTTCGAACAATGGACGTACCCAATCCCCCGGACACTTTCGACTTTAGGCCTTCCCGTCCACTAATTCTGTTGACCCGCAGCTAAGAAATGGCGAGGCCGCAAGGCTTCACTCTGGTTTTTTGTTGCGCTGAACCTGCAGACGCATGGCAGCGGTGCGCAGCGTCTCCGACACATTTCTGTTGGCGGAGAGTTTTTTCAAGTCGGGAGCCGTGATGCTCGGCAGCATATGGAGAGTGACGTCGAGCGGGGTCTTAGGATTGTTCATCAGGTTCATGACGACCGTATAGTTCCGCCTGAACTTTCTAGCCGTGGCAATGAGGCGCAAGACTTCGTCGGTGAGACTGGCCATAGAAGCAAATGTTTCCACCTCGCGATCGGTGAGCCTGGACGATTGCAGCACGGCTCGCTGCACCACTTTGCAGGGGTCGCGGATCAAGGCCATGCGTTCTTCACGATTCCCTTTCAGGGCCAACTGTACGCGCTCAACGACGCGCATGCCGGCGAGGCGTTGCAGGAGGGTAGTGCGATTTTCATGCGAGATGTCGATATCCGCCACTGCGGCAGCAAAGGCGGATTCAGTTTCAGGTTTATCGGCGACGAGTTCTTCCAGCTGCTGACGCTGTTCGGCTGTCAGCGATGCGGACTGCATGAGAGCCGCTGCCAGGGAGCGATTGGAGCTCAACTGGTCGAGATCTTGCATCAGTTCCTGAACCGCGGAAGTCGCCAAGGCTTTGACTGCGGGGACGAGGAATTCGGCGGGACAGCGCGGACTTTTTACCAGCGTCAACGCGATGGGCGGTTTGTCGATGAGGTTGCGTCCACAGTACCGAAAAAGTTGAATTGCGGGATGATCTCCAGAAAGCGCTGCCGCGAAGGCGTCTGCGGGTTGAGTGAGCAGCGCGTTTTCGGCGCGTTCTCGGACAAGATCGTCGGCATCTTCGCAAAGAATTGCCAGCAATTCCGCTCGTTCGACCGGCGTTAGTCCGGCCGAACCGGCGCAAACGGCGAGCTTACGCTCGCGGGTCGTGCGGCCCGACAGGACCTCGTCGTAGACCTCCGAGCTAATCGGCGCCTCCGGTTTTGGGTTTCAAATCGTCACGGGTGAGAGTGGCATTGCCAGGTTGGCCTGGCGGCCCAAGTGGGGCAAGCGTCTGGCCATTCAGCTCCAGCAGGAGAGCTCCGGCATCGTTCGCAGAGATATCAATAGTGGCTTGCGCGCTGAAAGTGCGGCTTTGTCCTGCGATCATGCTGCCTTCAAAGACTTTGGTTCCGTCAGCAGAAACGGTAACCGAGGTTTCCTTGCCTGCTTCGATTTTGAGTTCAAGCGCCGGCGCCTGATTTTCCGGGGCAGTTCCGGAGACAGTGGGAGCGGCAGCATCGACAGAAGGATTGCTCGCAGCAACTTGCGCGGCAACCGGCCGTTGAGCGGGCGCCGCGGCCTCGACGCTCCTGTGGCGAACGAATTTGTCGTGCCACCTCCAAGTGAACCAAGCGGCGCCTAGCAGTACGCAGATGGTGCAGGCCGTGAGGACAGGAACGAGGCGCCGCCGCCGGTTTATTCTGGGAATCTGTATTACGATGGGTGTCGACAGGCTGGTTTGAGACTTCTGCTCGTTCATTGCGGCATCGTATTGGGTCAGCAGATCGTCTTCATCGAGTCCGAGAAAGCGAGCAACACCGCGGACAAAGCCGCGGTTAAAAACACCACCGGGGAGAATCTCCCACTGTTCACTTTCAAGAGCTTCCAAGTAACGAGCCGTGATGCGCGTGGCCGTGCAGACTTCGTCACGCGAAACACCTCGGAGTTCGCGTTCTCGTTTCAGACGTTCGCCGAAGCCGGATGCACTCATACGCCGTGCCGCAAAATCATTCTCGGTCATACTAGGCGGCGCCCGGCAAAGCTGTCAAACCCCGGGTAAGGGCGTTCTTCTAAACAGGAACCAATCAGGAACATTAGGTTGACTGTTCCATTGCACCGCGTTTGGGCGGGTGCCTATAATTCTTGCATTTGTACAGCAGGAGCGGGCGTCCGCAAAGTTTGACGGATAAAATGTCAGAAACAAAAGCGTTTACGGGCATCGAGCGCCGCCGAAATCCCGGGGCTCCTATGGAGCGCAGAGAAGCGGGGGAAGTTGCCGTTTTTCACGAATTGGGAAAAGCGCTTACTTCTTCACTGCAATTGGACCAAGTCCTGCGCACAATCATGGAGAAGATTGACGAATTTCTTCATCCGGACACCTGGTCCATGCTGCTGGTGGACGAAGTCAAACAGGAACTTTATTTTGAACTGGCAATCGGCAAAAACGCGCATGGACTGAAGGACGTGCGGATCAAGATCGGCCAAGGCATCGCCGGGTGGGTGGCGCAGAACCAGCAGGCGGTGATTGTTCCCGATGTCAGCAAGGACACGCGATTTTTTGGCAAAGTGGACGAAAAGACAAAAATGGAGACGCGGTCGATCGTGGCCGTTCCGGTGCGTTTCCGTGACCATTGTCTCGGCGTGATCGAGTTGATCAACTGCATGGATATGGACGGCTTTTCGGATCGTGACCTGGCGTTGCTGGAAGCTTTGGCGGACTTTGCGGCAATTGCGCTTGAAAACGCGCGTCACGTTCAGCGGATTCACGAACTCACGATTACCGACGACTGCACCGCTCTGTACAATGCGCGCCATCTCAATTTCATCCTTGAGACGGAGATCTATCGCTCGCAGCGTTACGGGTACGAATTCTCGCTGGTCTTTTTGGATCTCGATCATTTCAAGGCGGTCAACGACACGCACGGTCATCTGGCCGGATCGAAATTGCTGGCGGAGATTGGCCAAGTATTACGTGACAACTGCCGTCTCATTGATTTCGCGTTCCGCTACGGCGGCGACGAGTTTGTGATCTTGCTTCCGCAAACATCAAAGGAAAATGCCTGCGTCGTCGCCCGTCGCTTACACAAGCTAATCCGCGACACACACTGGCTTAGATCGGAGGGGCTGGACGTGCGCATTACCACGAGCGCAGGTGTCGCGTCTTACCCCACCGATTCAAAGACCAAAGCGGAATTGCTGCACCTGGCTGACGAAGCCATGTACATGGTGAAGAACAGCAGCCGAGACAACGTGGCTGCCGCCAAGCAAGGTCTGCTCTCGACAGCGTAAGTCAGGACAGGGCTTTTGCTGTAGAGCAGGTCAGGGATTGATCGGCACGCAACGACGGTGTTAGTCTCGCGTGTGGAGTATTTCAGGGTTCGTCCAAACTGGAATGGAAGCTGCTGTGGCATCCGCCGATCACCCTCTTGTGGAGCGATGACCGGCGCCTATCCGTGCTGGCTCAGGTCTCTGGGTTCCTTCGGGCCCGATTGTTTCGACAAACGAACTGTCGTATCGAAAACAGAAACTGAAGATGGTTTTCGCGCAAACCATCTTCCTGTACTGAGCTTCTAAATTCGCGAGGCGCCATTCGATGCGCACTACCGAAGCCGCATGTTACGCACGCTGGTCGGCAGGTACGGCTGCTTTGCTGGTAATTGTCGTGGCGTGTGTTTACGGCGCGCGCAACTGGCAATCACACGAAGCCCGCAAGAAAGTACCAGCGGCTGTTCCGGCAACAGTGGAGCAGCGTTCAGCCGGGTTTACCTTCTCCAAAGTAATCGGAGATCGAACCGAATTCACCGTCCGGGCGTCACGTGCCACGCAATATGCGGAAGGTGGACACAGCCTACTTGAGGATGTGTGGATTACGGCTTACGGCGGCGCAGGCGAGCGCTTTGACAATCTGCACACCCGAACCTGCGATTACCTGACCACGACTGAAAGCACTAATTGCGCCGGTGACGTGCAAATCGAACTCGACAGCGCATCGGACCATCAAGCGCAGACCGATAAACAGGTCCAAGCCAGCGACCCGCGACTCGTGCACGTCGCGACGAGCCACGTGTCGTTTGATCACAAGACTGGTTTAGCCACCACAGATCAGCCTGTGAACTTTCAGTTTTCTCAGGGCGAAGGCCGGGGAACCGGTTTCCGGTACGAAACAAAAAAGGGCGACATGCAGCTTATGAGTGCTGTCGAACTGGCGCTGCATCAGCAGAGCTCTGCGCGTCGTGCGGATAACGGCTCGGAAGGAGTGCTGAATCTTTCCGGCAGCAGCATGACTTTCGATCACGATCAACGGCTGATTCATCTGATAGGCCCGGTTCACGCTCGACAGGCAAATTACAACCTCACCTGCGGGAAGCTCGACGTGGAATTGGACGAGCACATGTACGCCCGGCGCTTGATCGCCACAGAGCAGCCGGAACTGCAGGTCACGGGCCCGTCGCACATGACTCTTACGGCGCAAACCATCACCGCTTTGGCGTCGCCGGCTCGAATCGAAGCCATTACCTCGGAAGGCCAGGTTGACGCCATCGCGGAGGACGCCACGGGCCGGGACGAATTGCACGCCGACCGGGTGGAAACGCGGCTGGACCCGCTGTCGAACCAGCCAAAGATGGTGTTGGCGAGCGGGAATGTGAATGTGCGTTCGAACCGTGCGGGCACGATTCGAACGCTCGAAACCTCACTGTTGCATTTGGAATTTGCCCCCGCCACCAAAGGCGGGGAGCTCCACATCCGTCATGGCGCGACGCCGGCGGGCAGGATCGAACTGCACGATACGGTAATGGTTTCGGGTACGGCGGCGCAAGAGCACATACAACTGAGTTCTGACCACTTTGAGGCGGATTTCAGCGGAGTTAACGAACTGCGGGAGCTCCGGGGAGTGGGCAGCACCCGCTTCGAACGGCAGATAGGCCAAGCGTCTCCCCAAACGACGACGTCGAAGGAAATGGTTGCTCAATTTGATCCCGGCGGCGGATGGTCGATTGTGGATCAGTCAGGCAAGGTGGAACTGCACCAGGATACCCAAACCGCCCAGGCAGAGCGTGCCCACTTTGTGCGCGCGTCCGACACCACGGTACTCGACGGCGGCGTGATCCTCACAGATTCGAGTTCGCGCACAACCGCACGACGTGCGGTTTTCAACCAGGCTACGAACGAATTTCACGCCACGGGCGGGGTGGCGACGATCGAGAGCTCCAGCGAAGGCGGCCAATTCGTGAATTTTGCACCAGGGCCAGGGCGGGTTTCCGGAGAGCGGCTCGATGCCAACAGTGTGACCGGCCATGCCACGTATAATGGCAACGCCAGGCTTTGGCAGGGCGATTCGATAGTGGAAGGCGATGTGATCGAGCTCAATCGCCAAACGCATGTGCTGAATGCTATCGGGCACGTTCATGCCGTTTTCCCGCAGGCGCCGGTTAGTCACCGTCAAGGTCCGCCGCCAGCAACAAAGGCGGAGTTTTGGCACGCGCAAGGCGAGCACCTGACGTATATGAGCGATGAGAGCCGTGGAAGGATGGAGCAAAACGTCACGGCGCGGTCGGCGGAAGGGTCGATGAGCGCCGACGCTATCGACTTCTTCTTTGCGCCGCGCGCCGGCGGCAAAGCCGGAACTGGGGGACAAGACCGCATCAGGACGGGGCAGCAACTGGTTCGTGCATCGGGTTTTGGCAATGTAAATGTCATGCAGCAGGCACGGCGAGGCAGGGCCGCTCGCGCAGACTATACCGCTGCGGATGGCAAGTTCGTTCTTTCCGGGGGTTCGCCAACTGCTTATGATGCTTCAGGAAACGAGACGAACGGGCGTGAATTGACCTTCTTTTTTGGCGATGATAGCATTAACGTCGATTCGGCGGAAGGTTTGCGAACGCTGACGCTGCACCAGGTCGAGAAATGACGAGACATGTTCAAACTCCAGGCCGTCGACCTATGCAAATCATACCGGGGACGCAAGGTCGTTGATGCTCTAGACCTGGAGGTCGGCCAAGGCGAAGTCGTCGGCCTGCTGGGTCCGAACGGTGCAGGTAAGACCACAACGTTTTACATTCTGGTTGGTTTGGCCCGCCCGGACTCGGGGCGCGTCCTTCTGGACGGGGAAGATATCACCGATCTTCCGATGTACCTTCGGGCGCGGAGCGGGATCAGTTACCTTCCCCAAGAACCTTCGGCATTTCGTCAACTGACCGTCGAAGAAAATCTGCTGGCCGTACTGGAGACCCTTCCCCTAAAGGCGGAACAGCAGCGGGATCGTTTGGAAGAACTGCTGGCGCAAATGGGATTGCAAACCGTACGACAGAGCCGAGCCTATACTCTCTCCGGAGGAGAGCGACGTCGCCTGGAAATCGCGCGCTCTCTGGTGTTGAATCCTGCCTTCATTCTTCTGGATGAACCGTTTTCGGGAATCGACCCGCTGGCTGTGCTGGACATTCAGAAGATCATTACCGATCTGAGCCGCCAGAGAATTGGTATTCTCATTACCGACCATAACGTCTCCGAGACACTGGCGGTGGCCGATCGCGCCTACATTTTGCATAGTGGCCGCATATTGTGCGCGGGTACACCAAGCGAACTGAGCACGGATGCTGAAGTGCGGCGAATTTACCTGGGGAATAATTTCCGTCTGAACTGAACCTCCCATGAGTTGGCTCCAACCCAAACTTCACCTCAAACTGGCGCAGAAGCAGATTCTGACGCCCGGGTTGGTGCAGATGGTCAGCGTGCTGGCTCTGAATCGCCTTGAGCTGCGCGAGATGATCAATCAGGAGATGGTCGCCAATCCGATGCTCGAGGAACTAACCGAGGAATCCCAGGTTGCCGAGCAGGATTATACGGACGAGGCCTTTCTCAAAGCGGAGACGGAAAAGCTGCCGGAAACCGAACCCGCGAACCCCTTCGATGAATTCGATTTGAATTCATTTTTTAACCAATACCTCGATAGCGGTGGCGGCAATGGAAACGGCGAACACGAAGTCATCGAGAAGCCGTCGTTCGAAAAGTTTATTTCTTCGCCGCAGGGATTGACCGAGCACCTGAACTGGCAATTGAGCGTGACGGTATGCAATGAAACCGTGTGCGAAATCGCCGAGACTATCATCGGCAACCTGGACGAAAACGGGTACCTTACGGCGTCACTCGAGGAGATTGCGAAAAACGGCAACTACTCGCTCGAGGATGTGGAAGAGGCCCTGGCCACGGTGCAGGAGTTTGACCCGCTCGGCGTATGCGCGCGCAACCTGCGGGAATGCCTGCTGATCCAACTCCGAACGCTGGACCCGCAAAACGCGCTAGCGCAGCAGATCGTTTCCGAATGCATGCCGAAGCGGCCGGTGGCGGCCACCGAAGAAGAACAGCAAAGTCCTGAAAGCCCCCTCGCGAAACTGCTGCAGGCGAATCAACCGAAGGAAATCGCGCGCGCCCTGAACCGGCCCATCGAACTGGTCAAACGCGCCATGGACGTGATCCGCGGTCTCGATCCCAGGCCCGGCTTGCGGTACAACAAGACGCAAGCACGGCTGGTCGAACCGGATGTGTACTTCCGCAAATTGGACGATGGCTGGCATGTATTCATGAACGAAGATGACGTACCACAATTGCGGCTGAGTCCGGTGTATCGAAAGCTGCTGGCGCGTGATGCCGCCGATCGCGAAGTGAGGAACTACGTCAAGGAGCGGTTCACCGCCGCCTTGCAGCTCATGAAGAGCATCGAACAGCGGAAACACACGATATTGCGCGTCTGCCAGTCGATTATCCAGCGGCAGGAGGAATTTCTGGAATACGGCGCGGACCATCTGAAACCGATGATGATCAAGGAAGTGGCGGAAGAGGTCGGGGTGCATCCGTCCACCGTGAGCCGGGCGGTTTCCAGCAAATATGCCCATACGCCTCAGGGCGTGCTCGAATTGCGGTCGTTTTTCAGCGAATCGGTGAACGGGCCCGAGGGCGCGGGAATGTCTCTGCAAACGCTGAAGCGGTTGGTGAAAAAAATGATCGAGGAAGAAGATAACGCGCACCCGCTCACCGACGATCAAATCGCCAAGAAGCTGGCGGAAGGCGGGATTCAAGTGACGCGGCGCACCGTGGCAAAATATCGCGAAGATTTGCGCATCCCGAGCACGCATCAGCGCCGCGTGAAGGCTTAGGCCCAGCGAACGTGAAACGCAGCGCCGCTTCGGACGGCCGCCAACTGGTAATTCTGACTGGTTTGAGCGGCTCCGGAAAAAGCACGGTTCTCAAAACCTTTGAAGACCTCGGTTACTACTGTGTGGATAACCTGCCTGTAGAACTGATTCCCACGTTCAGTGAACTCAATTTTAATGGAAATTCCGAAGTAGAACGGGCGGCACTGCTAGTTGACGCCCGCGAGGGCACTCAGATCGAGCGGCTACCGGCGTTGTATCGGCAGATTCGGCGTGAAGTGCCGACGAGCCTGGTTTTCATCGAAGCGTCCGACGAGGCGCTGCTGCGCCGTTTCAGTGAAACACGGCGCCCTCATCCGCTCGGACATGATCGTCCGGTCCGCGACGTCTTGAGCCACGAACGACAACTGATGGCGCCCATCCGCAAGCTGGCCGACGTGGTTATTGACACGACGCGATTCAACGTGCATGAACTGCGGCAATTCATCATCAATCGCTTTCAGAAGCGAAGCAAGCGGCCGCTTATGGTTTCGCTGGTGAGTTTCGGCTACCGCTATGGCGTGCCTCCGGATTCCGACCTGGTTTTCGATGTGCGCTTTCTGCCCAATCCGCATTTCATTCCGCGGCTGCGCAAGCTTTCGGGGCGAAACACGAAAGTGGCTCGTTACATCCGTTCATTCCCGCAAACGGGAGAATTTCTCAGGAGAATCGAGAGCCTGCTGAGCTATCTCATTCCTCATTATATCCGCGAGGGGAAAAGCTATCTGACGATTTCATTCGGATGCACGGGCGGCCGTCATCGCTCGGTCATGCTGGCGGAGGCAGTGCGGCATGCTCTAGCTACGCGCGGCTATACAACCAAGGTTGTTCATCGCGATCTCGACAAGTGGGCAGGTTAACGATTTTTTTGCTGCACAAACGGGCTTGACGCACGTAGATTGGAGCGAATGGCAGCGGAACAGCAATTTTACGAACTGCGGCGGCTGCTGCGGTATGCGCGTCCTTATCGCGTGCGGCTGTTTCTGGGAATCCTCGGTTTAGGACTGCTGGGACTGACCGAAGGCGCGATTGCGCTGATGATAACGCCCATGCTCGATCGCGTGCTGAACCCGGCGAGCGACGATCGGTACCTGCCGCTGGTAAAGCTTCCCGGTAATCACGTCATCTATCTGAATTCTTTCCTTCCGAGCAGTATCCAGTGGGGCTGGACAGTTTTTTCCATAGCTCTCATCGTAATTTTTCTGATCAAGGCGGTAGCGGAGTACTTCGGTGTGGTCGAGGTGCAGTACGCGGGTCAGGCGGCTATTACCGATCTACGCAATGAAGTTTACGAAAAGCTGGTGCGACAGCCGATCGATTTTCTCCAAAAGCAACCGACCGGCAGGCTCATCTCGGCGGTAATCAATGACGTTGAGCGCGCGCGCATGACCCTTTCGGAATCTCTAGCGCTTTCTTTCCGCTACATTTTCACGCTGTTTTTTCTGTTGATTGTGATGTTCGTGGTGAATTGGCAGATGGCGGTGGCTTCGGTGGTGTTGGTGCCGGTTGTACTTGTTCCCGTCCGAAAACTCGGGCAGAAGATCCGGCGATCGACGGAGTCCAGTCAATCTTACCTTGGCGAGTTAAGCCAGATTCTCCAGGAAACGTTGAGCGGAAACCGTGTGGTGAAAGCTTTTGGGATGGAGCGCTTCGAGATCGCCAGATTTCGCGAACGTGCCCGGCACCTGCTGCATGAAAACATGCGCTGGATCCGCACGTTTGTGATCAGCGGACCGCTCATGGACGTTCTGAGCGCGGTGGTTTTCGCCCTAGTGCTGCTTTACGCGCGCGAAGAGATCAAACATGGCGTGATGACCATCGGGACCTTTGGGACCTTCATCTATGCGCTATTCAAGGCGTACGAGCCCGTAAAAGGCATGGGTGGCGTCTACCAGCAATTTGAGCAGACCCACGGCGCGACCACTCAGGTCTTTGGTTTTCTCGCCCTGCAAGAAGAGGTTGAGGAGCACCCGGCGGCGCGCGCCTTACCGCCGTTTTCACGGCAGGTGGAGTTCGACGCGGTAAATTTTGCCTATGATCCGGCAGTACCTATTCTTCGCGGCATCTCTCTAACGGCGCATGCCGGCCAGGTTGTGGCCATAGTCGGTTCAAGCGGCGCCGGAAAGACGACGCTGGTAAACCTGCTCCCGCGATTTCACGACGTTACCGGCGGATCGCTGCGCATCGACGGGGTTGACGTGCGAAACGCTACGTTGCGGTCGCTTCGCGAACAGATCGCCATCGTCACGCAAGAGACGATTCTCTTCAACGATACGGTATGGAATAACCTCTGCTATGGGCAGCCTGGCATCAGTGAGGAACGTGTCTACGCGGCGGCACGTGCCGCTCTGGCGCATGACTTTATTCTCGCGATGCCAGATGGATACCAGACCATCCTTGGCGAACGAGGGCAGCGTCTAAGCGGGGGGCAGCGGCAAAGACTGGCGATCGGCCGCGCGCTCCTCAAAGATTCGCCGATTCTCATTCTGGATGAAGCCACTTCGGAACTTGATTCCGAGTCTGAGATGCTGGTGCAGACAGCGCTCGCCAACCTGATGACGGAACGCACCGTCTTCGTCATTGCCCATAGGCTCTCGACCATCCGGCGCGCCGATAAGATCGTCGTTCTGGATGACGGGGTGATCGTGGAAACTGGAACTCACCAGGAATTGCTTGCGCGCAACGGTACATACGCGCGGCTGTATGATCTGCAATTTGCCGATACCGATGCTGCGCCCTCACCGGCCAGTCCGCTGGAATCATGAAGGGGAGCGCCACATTGACAGGCGTGCGCTCGATGACCGGATACGCTCAGGCCCGCTCGGAACAGAATGGCTGGAGCCTTCGGGTCAGTGTGCGCAGCGTCAATCACCGTTTTCTCGATCTCCGTCTTCACATGCCGGAAGGTTTGGAAGCTCTTGAAGTGCAAATGCGACAGATTGTGCGGGACCACGTTCATCGTGGGCACGTTGACCTGACGCTGCATATGGAAGCCTCAAAGTCGGAAGGGGTACTGATCGACCGTCAATTGGCGGCGCAATATTTGCGCGCAATGGATGAACTGCGACGGGAATTTAATCTTTCCCTCGAGCCGGCGTTGGCAGCTCTGTTGCGGCTCCCGGGCGTCGTGGCATCGGGAGCTGTACCCGCTGATTTCGATCAAGAAGAGATGGAGCAAGTCGGGCGTCAAATTTGCGTTTGTTTGGAGGAGGCGCTTCGCGGGCTTGACGCCATGCGCCAGGAAGAGGGAAGCTCGCTGGCCCGCGAGATGCATGCATTGGTGAAGAGCATTGAGGACAAGACAGCGCGGCTGGAGGCACTCTCTGAACAGAGCCGCCCGGGGTATGCCCAGCGGCTGAAAATGCGCTTGCAGGAACTGCTGGGCACGAGTCCGCTGGATCCGACGCGAGTGGCGCAAGAGGCCGCCGTGCTGGCGGAAAGGGCGGACGTGGCCGAGGAATTGGCGCGACTGCGCAGCCATGTCGATCAATTCGAGAGGTTGATTACAGAAGCCGGCGAGATCGGAAAGAGACTGGATTTTTTGCTGCAGGAAATGCAGCGCGAAGCCAATACGCTGCTTTCGAAGACACCGGGACTCGGCCAGGAAGGGCTGGACATGACGGAGCTTGGATTGCAGATCAAAGCGGATATCGAAAAGCTGCGCGAACAGGTACAGAACGTCGAATAGAAAATGGCCGGCTCAACCTCGCGCGTGCTCATCGTTTCGGGTCCGTCGGGTTCAGGCAAGTCCACCCTCGTGCAGAAGCTACAGGGAATTCCGGGGCTGATGTTTTCCGTTTCATCCACGACGCGGCCGCCGCGCCTGACGGAAAGTCCCGGGAAATGTTATGATTTCATCACGGAAGCGGAATTCAAGCGCCGAGTGGAACTGGGCGAATTCCTGGAATATGCGCAGGTATTCGGGCGGCACTGGTACGGTACCCCGCGGAAACAATTGGATGACGCGCGTCGAGCCGGACTAGACCTCGTGCTGGAGATCGACGTAAACGGGATGCGGCAGGTAAAAGGAAAACTGCCGGAGGCGATTGCCGTCTTTATTGTTCCGCCTTCCAGGCAAGATCTGGAGCAGCGGCTGCGGTCGCGCGGTCAAGACGCAGATGAGGCGATCGCGCGGCGCCTGGAGCGCGCGCGACAGGAGATCGCGAGTTCGGCGGAATACGATTTCGTGATCGTGAACGACGATTTGAAGCGGGCCAGTGACGAATTGCGAGCCATCACGGTGGCCTCCCGCTGCCGCACGCGGGACAATCACGAGCGGCTTCGAAAAATTATTGAGTCTTTTGGAGGGTGATAGCGCATGGCCGTTTTGACTCAGGCTCCCGATAGCCAGTTCGCATTTGTGGTGGTCGCCGGGAAGCGGGCGCGGCAGTTGATGTCGGGCGCTTCGCCACTGGTGGCGAATCCACGCTCGCACAAGCCGACCCGGGTAGCCATGGAAGAACTCAGCGCCGGACAGCTCGAATATCGCACGCCCGACCTGGACGGCGCGGAAAAGGACGGCAAGCGGCGGAAAGAGTAGCGCCGCTCAGGCATGCGCATCGCGCTCGGCGTTAGCGGCGGAGTAGCGGCTTACAAAGCAGCCGAGCTGGTGCGACGGCTGCAACAGGAAGCCATAGAAGTTCAGGTCGTGATGACCCGGAGCGCTCAAGAATTTGTGGCGCCGCTTACCTTTGCCGCGCTCACCGGCCAGAAAGTCATCACCGAGCTTTTTGGGGGCGAGGCGCCGGCCAATGTCGAGAGCGCCATCGAACACATTGCGGTCGCGCAGCGAATTGACGCGCTGGTCATCGCGCCCGCCACGGCGGACATTATCTCGAAGCTGGCGCACGGTGCAGCAGACGATTTTCTCTCCACTCTTTATCTTGCGACTACCGCGCCCGTAATCGTCGCGCCGGCAATGAACGTGAATATGTGGGAGCACCCGGCGACGCGCGCAAACATGAAAATTTTGCGCGAACGGGGCGTGCATGTGGTCGCGCCCGACGAAGGATATCTCGCCTGCGGCATGAGCGGAGCCAGCAGACTTGCGGGAGTCGAGGCGATAACGGAAGCTGTATTGCAAGCGCTACGCGTCCGGCGGGATTTGGAAAATGAAACTGTGCTGGTGACTGCCGGCCCGACGTGTGAGGATCTGGATCCGGTCCGCTTTCTGACGAACCGCTCGTCGGGGCGAATGGGTTACGCGCTTGCCGAAGCGGCAGCAAGGCGCGGGGCGCATGTGATTTTGGTGAGTGGGCCTGTATCGCTCGAGACGCCCGCGGGAGTCGAGCGGCTCGACGTTCGAACGACAGAGCAGATGCATCGCGCGGTTCTCGACAATCTGGCCCGCGCGACAGTCGTCGTCATGGCCGCGGCAGTGGCCGATTACAGGCCGGTTGCGCCTGTCGAAAACAAATTGAAGAGAAGCGCGGGCCGGCTAGCGATCGAGCTCGAGCCTACCGCGGATATTTTAGCTGACGTTGTGCGGCGTAAAGGGGAACGGATTGTCGTCGGTTTTGCCGCCGAGACGCACGATGTGTCCGAACATGCCCGGCGAAAGCTGAAGGAGAAAGCCGCCGACCTGATCGTCGCGAATGATGTGACGGTTCCCGGGGCCGGATTTGATCACGATACGAATGTGGTCACGATCTTTGCCGCAACCGGAAGGGAGCAGGCGCTCCCCAAAATGACGAAGATTCATGTGGCGGACCGCATCCTGGATGAGATCGTGCAGCTTCGTGGCTCCGCACACCGGATCGGCAGTTCTCCTGAACGGCGCTGAAGGCTTGATGGACTCGGGACCTCCTTTTTCCCATCGCGAAAAGCTGCAGTCGTGGCTTCGCTATTACGAAGATTTGGGGATACGAACGTTTTATCGCGACCGCGCGGCATGTGCGCTCGCAACGGAAGAGTCCGTGATTGAGGAAAAGAAACAAGGGAAAGCACAAGTGGCAGCGACACCGGCGCCGCAGCTTGCAGCGACTAATTCAGCTCCTGCAAAGCTGCAATTAGTCGAACGTGGGCCATCGCTTTTCGAAGCCGCCGACCGCGTTGATGGCGATTCGCTGGAACGTATTTGCGGCGAATTGGCAGGCTGCACGCGCTGCAAATTGCATCACCGGCGGACGAATATCGTCTTTGGTGTTGGCAATCCGAAGGCCGAACTGGTTTTTGTGGGAGAAGGACCGGGCCATGACGAGGATGTGCGGGGTGAGCCCTTCGTGGGCCGCGCCGGGCAACTGCTCAATCAGATGATTACCGCCATGGGCCTGAGGCGCGAAGACGTGTACATCGCGAACGTGGTGAAATGCCGGCCCCCGGAAAATCGCACTCCGGAAAAGGACGAGATTGCAACCTGTTTGCCGTTTTTGCTTCGGCAGCTGGCCGGCATCAGTCCCAAGGCTATCGTATGCCTGGGGAGCGTCGCGGCGCAGGCGCTGCTGAACACGAATAAATCCATTTCTCATTTTCGGGGGCAGTGGTTTGATTTTCGTGGAGCGAAGTTGATGGCCACGTATCATCCTGCATATCTGTTGCGCAATCCGCACGCAAAACCGGAAGTCTGGGCCGATTTGAAAAAAGTGATGGCGTTCCTCGGCCTTACACCGCCCAAGGGAAAACGAGCCTGAAACCCCGGTGTGGCAGCAGCGGCCGCGTTCGACTCGGCGGCTGCTAAACTAAGCCGTCGCCATGGTTCGCACCTGCGAAGTAGCTTTACCTCTGCCGCTGCGCACAACTTTCACTTACAAAGTTCCTGAGTCGCTTTGTGAATCGATGGCGGACGGTTCGCGCGTGGTGGTGCCATTTCGAAATCGGGCGATGCTCGGTGTGGTACTTGGGCGTGGCGAAACCGGTGAAGGAGATTCCCTCAAGAGCGTCACGGAAATCGTGGACCCGCTGCCGGCGCTATCACCAGCGTTGATTGAACTCGGACGCTGGATGTCCAGCTACTATCTGGCTCCGATCGGCGAAACATTTCGGGCCATGCTGCCGCCCGCGGTGGAAGTCCGATTCGATCGCGAATTACACATCACTGAAGCGGGTCAGGAAAGGCTCCGCGAACTGCAATCACTGAAAAATCCGAGTGCGGCCGATTGCGGCGCCCGATCAGTTTTGGAGCTGCTGCAGGCTCAGGGCGGAACGACACGCGAAGTGAAGCTCCGAGGCATAAGCGACGGCATGGCGGTTGCGACGCGGCTCTTGCGAAGGAACGAGCTGACCGCGCACGGTATCAGCCAGCATTCGTCGACGCGGATGCGAAAGACCATCACCTGGAACAAGGGAAACGTTCCCAGCGAACGGCGCGGTGCGGAGCAAAGAATTTACGAGGTGCTCCACGAAGGTGCGGGACCTTTGGAGTTGGGATCGCTGCTGAAAACTGCGCGTGTCTCGCGAGGGGTTGTCCAGCGGCTGGCGCGAGAAGGCAAGGTAGCCATATCAGAAGAGGCTTCAGCGGGCGATGATTTTAGTTTTCCCGCAGATGGGCTTGCGCGCGCCAATTCACTGAATCCTGAACAAGCGCGAGCGCTGGACGCGATCGCCGGCTGGTTGCGAGTCCGGGAATTCCGCCCATCGCTGCTCTACGGTGTGACCGGCAGCGGCAAGACGGAAGTGTATCTTCGCTCGGTGGAAGCCGCTCTCGCGCTCGGCCGCACCGCGATCATTCTCGTTCCGGAAATTGCGCTGACGTTGTGGACGGGCAACCTATGCCGCGCGCGGTTCGGAGAAACAGTGGCGGTATTGCACAGCGGACTTTCGGATCAGGAACGCGCGCGCGAATGGTGGCGTGTGCGGCGGCAGGAAGTGTGCATCGTCGTAGGGACGCGGTCGGCTGTCTTCGCGCCATTAGAGAACGTGGGGGTCATCGTTGTGGATGAGGAGCAGGAGTCCAGCTACAAGCAAGAAGAAACGCCGCGCTACAACGGACGCGATGTAGCTTTGATGAGGGCAAAATTCGAAGCCGCGGTGGCCCTGCTTGGCTCGGCCACACCTTCGCTGGAGAGCTACCAGCGCGCGCGCGAAGGCAAGTACGAACTGCTTTGCCTGAATTCGCGCGTGGAAAATCGGCCCATGGCCGCCGTGCAGATTGCCGATCTTCGTGACGATTTCCGGCGGACTCATTCGACGACATCGATTTCTCAGCAACTGCGCGAGGCGATCGCGCGCGAGCTTGCGTCGGGCAAGCAGGCAATCGTGCTGATCAATCGGCGAGGATATTCCTGGTTTGTGCTCTGCCGCAGTTGTGGCGCCACGATACTCTGCGAGAACTGCAGCATCGCACTCACGTATCACAAGAAGCGCCAATGCGTGGCGTGTCATTACTGTGGATTCACGCGCAGGGTGCCGCGCGCCTGTCCGAAGTGCAATTCCGAACATATCTATTTCGTCGGCGCGGGAGCCGAACAAGTGGAGGAATATCTCCGCAAGGTGTTTCCTTCAGCGCGCATCGCCCGGCTGGATCGTGACGCAGTGCGCAGCAAAAGGGCCTTCGCACAGGTGCTAAGCGCATTTGCAGCCGGCAAAGTCGACATTCTTGTGGGCACGCAGATGGTGGCCAAAGGACACGATTTCCACGGCGTGACGCTGGTGGGGGTCGCTTCGGCGGATGCGCAGCTGGGTTTTCCCGATTTCCGCGCAGCCGAACGCACCTTTCAGTTACTGACGCAAGTGGCCGGGCGCGCGGGGCGCGGCACTTTACCCGGCCAGGTAATCGTGGAGAGCTATCATCCCGAGCATTATGCGATCCAAATGGCAGTTTGCCAGGACTATCCGGCTTTTTTTGAGAAGGAGCTGTATTTTCGCCGACTGCTGCACTATCCGCCGGTCGTCGCGCTGGCAAGTGTGCTGGTACGGGCGGCAAAGCTGGAAACGGCGATACAGTGGGCGCGGCAGATCGAGAAATTCTTTGAATCGCAAAAGCCGCCGGAAATAAAAATTCTGGGACCGGCCGCCGCGCCACTTGCGCGGTTAAAAGGCGAATATCGCTTCCATTTTTTGCTGAAGTCCAGCCGCAGGGCTTCTCTGAATCGGATCTTGAGCAAGTGTCTGGCGTTTTGCGCTGAGAAGGAGATCCCCGACCGCGCCGTGCTCGTCGATGTAGATCCCGTAAACCTGATGTGAGCGCACTTAAATAACAAATGGCGCAGGCATGAAGGAGAGGACGAAAATCGCCAATGCGACGCCCGCGAGAATGCGCCGCCTGCGATCGAGCGGCTCCCACCGATCAATCAGCGGCGGGTGACGAAATCCGATGGCGACCAAAAGAACCGCCCACACGAGCCAGCCTGCCCAAAACCTGATCGCCAGCGGCACAAGCAGCAAGGCGACGGCAAACGAGATACGTCGATGCGCGCCGCTCCACACACTGTAGAGAATGTGGCCGCCATCCAGTTGGCCGGAGGGAAGCAGGTTCAGCGCGGTGGCAAACAATCCTACCCAGGCAGCGCGGCCGATGGGATCCAACAACAACTGCGCGTGCGGAACGCCGGGCCGGAGAATGAGTTCGATCAGGCGTTCGATCAGCGGCTGACCGAAAATCAGCGAAGCGGCGCCGGCCGCAGGAATCGTTTTCGAAAGCAAAACAGCCACCGCAAGCGCAGGCACCGCAATCAAGAAACCGACCAGCGGGCCGGCTAACGCCATGTCAAAAAGGGCGCGCCGGTTAAAAATCGGCGAGCGGATTCGAATGAAAGCACCAAGGGTGCCGATTAAAGTCGGCGCGGGAATGAAATAAGGATATGTAGCGTTGATCTGGTAATGCCGACAGGCGAAAAAATGGCCCAACTCATGGGCGAGCAGGATGCCCATGAGTGTCATGGCAAACGGAATACCTGGGAGAAATAGCCGAGGTTCGGTGAAAGGCCGAAAATAATCCGAGAAGAAGCGGTCGAGCGCCGGGTTTTGGCTAGCGGCATAAGCGGCAGCGAACTGCGCGCCCGCAGCGAGGGTAGATACGGCGGTGACGAGAAAGAGTCCTATCGCAACGAGAAGCGAGCGACGAGACCGAGGTTGGGGCGCGAAAACGAGAGTGCGCGCCGGCAGCCACACGGCCTGTGGGCGCGCAACGATCTCGGTCGGAATAGGTCCCGGTTCATCCGGCATACGAATATGGTTGGATGCAGTAAGTCCCTGAAACGACTTCGGAAGGATCGAGTTACGAAATCGACTGCAACTCTTTACCCGGTTTAAAGCGAACGGCCTTCCCCGGCGGGATGCTGACTTCCTGCCCTGTGCGCGGGTTGCGGCCAATGCCGGTCTTGCGGGGCTTGACGTTAAAGACGCCGAATCTGCGGAGTTCGATCCTGCGCCCGCGGCCCAGCGCGTTTTTCATGCTTTCGAAGACGGTTTCGACCGCCTGTTCGGCTTTCGTGCGGGTTACGTTCGTACGGGTCACGACTGCGTTCACGATGTCGAGCTTGATCACGCACCCTCCCGGAAAAAAAGGGAAGCCTATGCTAACACTGGCAGTTAGCTTGTCAAGGCACGTGTAGCACAGGCCGAGGTAGGGTGGGGGACAGGCCCGAAGTACAGGTGGTAAAACATGCACCGAGGCTTATCACAAAGTCTGGCAAAACATTCGTCAGGCATTCAGAGAGCGGGCCGGCAGAAGGCGAACGGCAATCCCTGATTAACGTCCTCCGGTATGCTAAGATGCACGGTCGCTTCCGGACAGGCCGTGCGCGGAATCGGAAAGGTTTGATCGTCAAGGGTCGCCGGCCGCTCTGCTCGCTACTTCACTGCTGGGGCGTGGTCCAACCGGTAGGACACTGCACTGTTAATGCAGATGGTGCTGGTTCGAATCCAGCCGCCCCAGCCAACTAATCGGTGGCATCCTCGCCGGGCTTTTCAACCGGATAGCCTGCCGAGGTCCAGCCGCGCCAACCGCCATCCATCGAGATGACGTTGCTATAGCCCATTTTTTGCAGGTTGTCCGCGACCAAGGCAGAGCGGAATCCGCCCCCGCAGTAGAGCACCAGCGGCGCATTTTTATCAGGAACGGCTTGCTCGATATCGCGTTCGATAATTCCTTTGCTGAGGTGAACGGCTCCCGGGATATGGCCGCGAGCCCATTCACTTTCTTCCCGCACGTCGATAAGCGTCATCTTTTCGCGGCGATCCATGCGCTGTTTGATTTCGCTGAAATCGGCCTCTTTGACGCGTGATTTGGCGTCATCCACCAGTCTCAAAAATCCTGGAGAATGTTTCATTGTATCGATCTCCCCTTAAGTCGTTTCCATATCCCGCCAGTTCGAACCGGACTTTATGTCAACGACAAGCGGGACGCGAAGCGGGTAAACCTCTTCCATCGCAGGCCGCACAATCTCGCATAGCTCCGTAAGTTCATGCTGGGGCGTTTCGAACAGGAGTTCGTCGTGAACTTGCAGAATCATGCGTGACTGCAAATGACGCGATTCGAGTTCGCTCTGTATCTTGATCATCGCCATTTTGATGAGATCGGCGGCTGTCCCCTGGAGGGGCGTATTCAGCGCGGTGCGCTCGGCGAGTCCTCTCATATTGAACTGCGTCGACGAGATTTCAGGAATTGGGCGGCGACGGCCAAAAAGGGTGCGGGTAAAGCCGCAGCGACGGACCTCCTCGAGGCAACGGTCGAGATATTCTTTTACGCCGTGATATCGCTCGAAATAGGCGGTAATGAATTTCGCGGCTTCTTTTTGATCGATTTGCAGATTTTGCGCCAGGCCAAAAGGAGACAGGCCGTAGATAATTCCGAAGTTGATCACTTTCGCCGCACGGCGATGCTCGGCGGTTTGCGCCATCGGGCCGACGCCGAAGACCTCCTGCGCGGTGCGAGAGTGAATGTCCTGTCCCGTGCGGAAAGCCTCGACGAGCACGGGATCTTCAGAAAAATGCGCAAGGATTCGAAGCTCGATCTGCGAATAATCGGCCGAGAGCAGAGTCCAGCCGGGTTCGGCCACAAAGGCGGCACGAATTTGCCGGCTTAGATCGGTGCGCACCGGAATATTCTGCAAATTCGGCTCGGAAGAGCTCAAGCGGCCTGTGGCCGCTCCGGTTTGACTGAAGCGAGTGTGCAGGCGGCCCGTCGCCGGCTCAATCAAGGGCGGCAAGGCATCGACGTAAGTCGATTTCAGCTTGGCGAGTTCGCGGTATTCCAGGACCTTTCGCGGCAGTTCGTGAACCAGGGCGAGTTCGTTGAGGATATCGGCGGCCGTCGATCGGGAGCGCGCCCGGCTGCGTTTGGCCGAAGGCGCGAGATTCATTTTATCGAACAAGATTTCCGCCAATTGCGGCGGCGAGTTGACGTTGAATTCGCTACCGGCCAGCTCCCAAATCCGCTGTTCCAGCGCGCGAATCTCTTTCTCCATCGATGCGGACATGGACGCAAGCGCGGCAGGGTCGACGCGGATCCCGGTCCTTTCCATCGCCGCCAACACGGAAGCGAGCGGCAGGTCGATCTGATCAAAGACAGGAACCAAGTCCTGCGCTTCCACTTCCGTGCGCAAGCCAGGGGCAAGGCGTTGCAGAAAATCGGCATGCTCGCCCGCGGCCCCGGAGAGCGTCAGGTTGAGATGGCGCAGCACGATCTCGGCGAGGCTATGCTGCGCAGTCGTAGGCCGAAGCAAAAACGAATAGAGCATTACGGCATGCGCAACGCCGCGGGCAGGCCCCACGAGCAATTCGATGAGCTTGGGGTCGTGCACGATTTTCGGCCGCTTCGGATCGGCAAGGAAGGCGCAGAGCGGCGCAATCATTTCAGGCTGCGAGTTGCACCAGGCGTATCGCCCGATGCCTGGTCCAGGCGACAGTTCAAAACCGGCAACACGCGCTCCGTATCCTTCGATCTCGCGCTCGCCGGAATCGAGCGTCAGCCACACGGCCATTGGACGATCGGCCCGCTGAGCATTCAGGAAGTCACGGACTGCGGCGGGAGAATCCAGCGCGGCATAGTCGGTCACCAAGGTCGATACCGTGGTAGCGATTGGCAATTCCTTCAGCAACGACGTGAAACCGAGCTCGGAATAGAGATCCCGAAGCGCGGCCCAATCGGGTTCACGACGCGCGAGGGCAGTCCAATCGAGTTCAACTGGAGCTTCCGCGGCGATACGCGCGAGTTGCTTTGAGAGGATCACCTGTTCGCGGCAATTGATGAGCGCCTCGCGGTAACGTTTGTTCTCGACTTCGGGGGCGTGTTCGAGGGCGGCTTCGACGGAGCCAAAGCGACGGATCAATTCGCGGGCGCCCTTGTCGCCAATGCCTTTTGCGCCGGGGATGTTATCGATGGAATCGCCCATTAAAGCCATGACGTCGGCCACCTGCCGGGGCTGGACGCCCATGTACTCTTCGACTTTGGCTTCGTCGTAAATCACGTCGGGTTTTGCCGGCGGCTGGCCCGGACGCAAGACGCGCACTCTGCCGCCGACAAGCTGCATCATGTCTTTGTCGCTGGTGACGATATAAACGTCCACGTCCCGGGAAGACGATTGGCGCGCCAAGGCCCCGATTACGTCGTCGGCTTCATATCCCGACACTTCGATAATGGGCAGGCGCATGGCCTCGCAGAGCTTTCGAACCGAAGGAATCTGGATAAAAAGCTCATTCGGCATAGGTTGACGCTGGGCTTTGTATTCAGTGAAGAGCTTGTCGCGAAAGGTCGGGCCGGAGGGGTCAAAAACAACGGCTACATAGTCGGGCTGAAGATCCTTGGTAACGCGCCGGAGCATATTCGAAAACAGGAAGGGAACCTTCGTGGGCTTGCCGTTGTGCTGAAAGACAGTGGGCGTGGGCACGTGGAAGGCGCGGAAAATGAAGCCCATCGCGTCGATCAGGAAGAGCTTTTTGGGGGATTTGGGACTCACCCACGGAGTATAGCAGAGCCGCTTCGCACCCCAGATAGCAGCGGACGGGAGTGCGCATCGTCGTACCTGTTCAGTGTGTTCTAAACATGGGAGGCACCCCACCGTCGCTGTTGCCCTTATTGCCGACGGCCTTAGTGATTTCCTTCAGAGTACCGTAAACCTCCAATCGAGGCGTGCTGTAGGATTTCTTCTCCTTGTCAGCGGGCCGCACCGGTGTTTTCTCAGGGGACACTGCTTGCCACGATCCTCCATTAAAGATTATCTGAACTTCGCCGATAGTTTTGCAACCAATGGTTTAGGCTGCGTATCCGGAGATTACTCTCAACATCGTTTTCATGGGCGACTGATCGAGGTGAAAGCCGTTGGGGGATAATGAAAGCGCGTATTTCGGATGTGGGAACCAACGGGTTTTGACAGAACTTCGAGAGAAAATTGTACAAGGAGCCTAACCTGGTCGTCGCTTTTTTGCGACGCAATATGGCGTTCGGCAGGTAACCGCGCATTGCCTCCCGAATAAGGTACTTGGATCTGCACCAGGGCAACGCTGGGACAGCTAAAAAAAACCGCAGCATTCGTAAATCGAGGAAGGGATACCTCACTTCGAAAGTACCGCCGATCGAGCTCGCATCCAGATGTTCGAATAGGCGTTGCCAGAGAGGATTTTGGAAGGAGGCGTAAGCTGTGGGGCGTATGGGGTGCACCGCAAGGTTGGCCGAGTTGTATGCACGCCATCTGTCACGCAATTGCAGGCGCGATTCGAATCTTTTATCAAGCCAAACTGGATACTTTTGACCGGGTTCGGCTTGGCAATCGCCAAGGTTGGCAATAGTGTTCCAGATTCGTCCCCAAAAAGGTGGACGCTTTTCACGTACTATGCCGGCAAGCAGGTCTACGAATGCTTGTTTGTGGCGACCGGTTTTCAGCAGGTAGCCGACATAGGCTTTCCAATCAAGCGCCAGAGCATTGTCTGGCCCTTCTCCGTACAAAAATACTCGACTATAGGTTTTTAGTTTGTGCCAAAACTGTCGATCAGATGGAACCAGGCAAGCAACGGGAGTAGGTTCGGGCAGGGCAAACGAAATATGTTCCCAGCGGAAGTCGGTTACGTCAGTCCAATCGTGGAAATCGATCTGAATTCCCAGGTGGTTCGCTGCTTTCGAAGCATAACGATTCTCGGATGGGACGAACTTACTTGTCCTTGTCACCGCTCGCAATTCGAATGTCATGTTTCGCTGGCTCATTCTCTGGTGCGCAACAGCGGCCAGAGTCGGAGAATCCAGGCCACCGCTCATAAGAATGCCAATCCGACGTGCCCGCAACCGGTCGTGAACGGACTTGCCCAACAATTCGTGGAATTGATCGACATATTCATTTTTTCGTTTGTAGAAGAGCGGCTCATCAACAGGCATAGACCAGTAGCGCTGCTGCTTAGGTCTGCAATGCGGCCATGCCATAAAATGAGCGGGTGGGATCCGTCGAATGTCGTGAAACGAGGTGGTGGCCGGGTCTTGATTAACGCTAAACAACAGGAAATCAGCGATCGCGAGATCGTTGAGTTTGTTGGAGACGAGTGGATGTTGCCGCACGCAATCGAGAGTGTTGCTGAAAATTACGGTAGAACCCACCTGGGCGTAATAGAAGGGCTTCACACCCATATGGTCACGCGCGCAGAATAGTTGCTGGCGCGAGCCGTCCCAAATCGCGAAAGCAAAATCGCCGAGCAGGTGTTCCACACAATTTTCGCCCCACGCGTTATAGGCACGGAGAATCAGTTCGGCGTCGGTCCAGCCCGGGGGTTCAACCTCGCGCTGGCCCGCGGACTTCAAGTTTGCAACAAGTTCGTCGCGAGCATCGACACGCGCGTCCGCCACGATCCAGTTTTTTCCATCCAGGGTCAGGGGCTGCGAAGCCCACTCGCATTCCTCAGTCGTTTTGAAGAGAGTATGGCCGAAGCCTACATTCCCTTGAATGTGCGTATGCCGGCCATCGACGCCACGGAAACTGAGAAAATCCGTGAGCTTGTGGACCAGGTCAGAATTTACGGCTGATCCGTCGAGGTGAACGATACCGACTATCCCGCTCATATTCCTGGATTACCGTCGTTATGATTTCAGGCTTAAAAGGGAAACATAATTTCGAGCATGTTGGCCACCGATCACAATTTCGTCTCCACAAGCGACCCAGGCGTGTGCGCTGAAATGATCGGATTTCTCCACGCCAATCGTCAAATGAGGCCGATATCCGTGGCGAAATAGAAGCGCTTGTGCAGCCAGCGCCTGAACAAGACAAGTCGATCCGGGAATGAAGCGAGCGGCTTTGTGGATGGCCCAGACCATTCGGTCAGCAGTATAAGATGCCTTTGCCGCCCCGATTTTGTGCCCAAGACGTTGAACTCTGTGCACGCTAAGCAAGCCCAGGGTCAGCCGAATTGCGCACGTAATGACCAGAGCTTGAAACAGCAGCCAGCGCTGCTGGCGAGACAACAGGATAAATCGTTTCAGGCGTTGCATGCGCGTGCTTGGGCTCGGATTGCGCAAACATCCGCAATAATGGCTTCTCTAATCTGTGACAGCGATGACAAAAGCCGGGGATAAAACGCCTTTTTCACGGTCACCGCGGCGACCATAGCCTTGGCGGCATGGAACTGACGTTGTAAACGTTCGCCGTCGACAATTACTCGATTGAAAGCGGCGCCCAATAGCGTAACAAAGCTCTCTCTGTTGCTGAGCGGCGCGATCCGAATCCCTTTGCCGTTGGCCTCGTTTGCGGGTGCAAGCGAATAAACCACGGTGACAGGCACAGGTGTCACACAGGTCTGTGTCTCGTCCAGAGGAATGATCTGCTTTCGCGTGTAGGGATTTAGCGGAACACTGCCCGAAGCTTGTCCCAGCAATGTGTCAGCGATCTTGGGGAACAGTTTGATGCGCGGGGGACCCGGATATCCAATGGCTCCCTGTCGTGTGGTTCGCAAGAGCAAAAGATCGTCGGTAAGAAGGCGATGACCTGCTTTTAAAAAACTTGCTGCCAGGGTCGACTTGCCAAACCCGCAATCCCCCACAAACGCCACTGCTCCATCGTCCACCGCAACAGCGGTGGCGTGCAGAGGCTCAAAGCCCATTTTTACAAGCGCACAGGAAAGTGCTTGCCCAAGCAGGTAAACACGAAACGATTCTGATTCCGGCTGCTCAAAAGGGCGACAAGTGATTGATTCACCATTCTGTGAAATCAGGGTTTCTCCAACCCCCGTCCAGTGCAGGTAAGTCCACCCATCGAGCGTTTCCACAAAATCAAACCCACGGAAGACGCTGAGTTGCGAAGCGCATCGTTCACGCATCGTGGTGACGAGCGGATCGTCTGATATTCGAATCTGCAGGTTGCACCGGCCGCCGGTCTGACCCGGCGACAACTTCCTCAACGGCAACGACAACTCGCTGGAGATCGACAAGCCATACGCGGAGTAGCGATTGTCGGTGGAAATCTGCCCAAAAGTACTATTGCCCATATTGTTCGGGTGAAACCCGTTTTGATTTCACGGCCAATGCAAGCTCCAGGTCGGCGATTAGCCCTTTCGCGGCGGATTATACGCCCGGCGATGTCTTGTAAGCGTTAACGGCAACTTCAGCAAACTAAGGTGATTAACTGATATCGTACTCTACCTCTGAGATTAATATAGTAAATAGTTACGTTACCGTCGAATTACCCACAGGTGCTTCTTCGGGCCAGCCTCATCGCCCCGAATCCTGAAGGAGTCTGATGCGCTCGCATCGTTGCCGGGCTGCGGCAAAGACCTCGTGCAAAACCGCTTTATGCCCGCTTTTGCTGACGGTTGTCTCGCTGGCCGGGTGCGGTGCCGGCGCAGGAAGCGGAAGCAGCGGCAACAATATCACTGTTTCAATCACAAACAAGATTACCTCTGTCCAAGCCGGAGCTGCGAGCGTTTCATTCACAGCGGCTGTGCAGAACGATTCAAGCAACAGCGGCGTGACCTGGAGTCTTACGGCGAACGGAGTTGCCTGTTCACCAGCTTGCGGGACCTTATCTTCGGCCACGGTCACAAGTGTGACTTACAACCCGCCGGTTTCCGGCCCCGCCGCGCCAAACAATCAGCCCACTCTCGCCGCCACATCGGTGGCCAAAACGAGCAAGTCTGATTCTGACCCTTTTGTTATAACTGCTGCCCTCGCCGTTAACATTGCGAACAAATTCACGTCGATAGATGCCGGCTTCAATCCTTTTGTAGTGAATGCAATTGTGCAAAACGATCCCACAAACAGCGGCGTAACCTGGACGCTTACGGCAAACGGAAATCCGTGCTCGCCGGGCTGCGGGAGCCTCTCTGGCGCGACATCGACAAGCGTAACCTACACACCGCCCAAATCCGTTCCTGCTATACAGCCGGCACTTACAGCGGTCTCGGCGCATGACAGCTCCAAAGCCGATTTCGACAGCTTCACCATTCGGCAGCCATCAATAGTCGTCGCGATTCAAAATAAGATCAGCAATGCCGTCGCCAGTGCCCCGGGCATATTTTTGTCGGCGAACGTGAACAATGATCCATCCAGTAACCCGTCTACCACCTGGAAACTGACAGTTAACGGCGCAGATTGCCAGCCAACATGCGGTACTCTGACTGCGGCCGGGACCGAAAGCATTGTTTACGATCCGCCATCTTCTGTGCCTGCACCGCCCAATAATCAACCAACGCTTACCGTCACTTCGAACACGGACGCTACAAAATCTGATACTGATATCTTTACGATTGCCTCAAAGCCGCCGATCGCAGTGACCATAACTCAGGTTTCTTCCGTGGTTGCCAATGCAAGTGGGGGCGTGAATTTCAGCGCAAATGTGCAGAACGATTTCAGCAATCCCCCTCAGGGCGTTACGTGGACCTTGACCGCAGCTGGCGCTGCATGCTCGCCGAGTTGTGGTTCGCTGTCGAATTTTCAAGCACTGAGTGTGACCTATACGCCCCCGAACTCGGTGCCGGCGTCGCCAAATAATCAGCCCACGCTGATGGCGACTTCTGTCGCCGATAGCACGAAAGCTGCCTCGAATACGTTCACTATTACATCTACGGTGGCTAATTCCTGTGGTTCTGCAGGCGGCGACGAATCTCTACTGAGCGGTCACTATGCCTTTTTAATGGAAGGATTCTCGACTACTGCAGGCACTCCGTATTTTGTCGCTGCCAGCTTTGCTGCCAATGGCGGCGGAGGCATTACGCAGGGAGATGAAGACGTCAACGACACAATTTCTCCCCAGCATCTGACTTTAAGCTCAAATGGCAGCCTTTATACCGTCGGCACAGACCATCGAGGATGCGTACAGCTGACGAGTACAGGCGGAACTACCAGCGTGTTCCACTTCGCTTTGGGCGGAATTACTTCCGGTGTTGCATCACAGGGCCGCGTCATTGAGTTCGATGACAATTCCGGCAGCGGTTTAGGCAGCCGGGCTTCAGGGATCCTTAGATTACAGGATCCGAGTTCCTTCGTCTTGACCGCCCTGCGGGCCCAATATGCATTCGGCGTTGAGGGTTGGATTTTGCAGGAAAATCAATTCCTGCGGCTGAACACCGCAGGTTCGTTTAACAATTCCAACGGAATACTAACTGGCATCGATGACGTAGATTTTGGTGGCGTCACCTCCCCGGATACAACCGGCCTGAGCGGTTCCATTAATGCTATTTCCGCTACGACAGGACGAACGACGGGCAACTTTGATTTCTATAACTGGGCGATCTATGTCGTGAACTCTTCGGAACTTTTCTTAGTAGGCACCGACCCTCTCAGCAGCGCGCCGGTTACGGCGGGTCGCGCGATTGCTGGAAGCAATTCGTTCAGCGCGGCGTCGTTGTCCGGCGGCTATGCTGTGCATGCGGCGGGAAATACGAACGGCGCCGCTGATGTGAGTTTGCAATTGTTGACGGCGGTTCCGGGGGGAGCGCAGACGGGAACGCTTTCCGGCACCGTATACTCCTACGGCGCCGGTAACGCCGCGCAGACAACAAATTTAAGCGGCGTCACCTACAACGTCGATCCAACGTCGGGCCGGACAACTCTCGGCAATCCGGGCGACAACCTGCCGATTTTGTATCTTACAACGCCGACAGACGGCATCGCCGCTTTCGTGGCGGGTATTGGGCCCGACGCTCTCTCCGGCATTGCCGAAGCGCAGACCAACCCGGCTTTAGCGGCGGGAACGTATACCTTTGGAACAGAGGAACCTGCGGGCAATACTGTCACGAATAAGGCAGGCATCGAAACGATTTCGAGCGTCGGAGCCGTTTCCGGCACCTACGACCAGAGCAATACATTGGGACTCTCCACCCACGGTGTTAGCGCGACTGTTTCGCTCGGGTCAAACGGAACTGGGAACATCGGCCCCAACACGGTAGCAATTACGACTGGAAGCAAGCTCTTCTCAATCGATGAATTCGGCGGAACGTCCGGGCCCGCGGTAATCGTCACTGCCGAGCAATAATTCTCATCGCACAGCTGCTCCTTAGCAGCACTGCTGTAGGGCATTCGATTTTGCATTCTCCAGTTCACAGCGCGCGTACCCGATGCGGCTCTTGCTGCGCTGCTTGTGTTACTGTAACTGGCGACCGACACTTATGGCTCGCGCATGACTCCCTCCGTTAAAGCTTCGTCACAAACGGCAGCTTCCCCGAGCATCGCTGAGATTTTTGGGCCGGGCGGGATGATCCAGAAATGTATGCCCGCAGGCTACGAATATCGGCGTTCACAGCTATGTATGGCCGAGTTGGTTGAGGAAGCGTTTCTGAACAGGCGTCATCTGCTGGTGGAGGCTGGAACGGGCACTGGGAAAACACTGGCATACCTGCTTCCCGCGATCCGAAGCGGCAGACGCGTGGTGATCTCGACCGCCACAAAGTCGCTGCAGGAGCAGCTCTTCACAAAGGATGTGCCCTTCGTCCAGAAGCACTTTGCGCCTGAATTGAAAGTTGCGGTGATGAAAGGCCGTTCCAATTTCCTCTGCCGGCAAAAGCTACAGCAGATGGAAGGGCAGCCGGTCCTGAAAGGAATGGACGAACTGGACTGGTTCACGCAAATTCGCGATTGGAATGGATTGACAGAAACCGGCGATCGAGCCGAACTCACTTTTTTGCCGGATGATAGTGAGTTGTGGTCCAAGGTCGACGCCAGGCGCGAGACTTGCAGCGGTCAGAAATGCCCGCAATTCGAACGATGTTTCGTGACGGCCATGCATCGCCGCGCGGCCGACGCGGATTTGATCATTGTTAACCATCATCTTTTCTTTGCCGATCTGGCCCTGCGGCGGGACGACTTCGGCAGCATACTTCCGGAGTATTCGGCCGTCATCTTCGATGAGGCGCACGAAATCGAGGACGTTGCCAGCGATTATTTTGGCAGGCAGATATCGAACTATCGGCTCGAGGAACTTGCTCGCGACGCCGAACAGGCCTTGCGGCTCACACAGCAGGCGAAGCCTCCGCTGCTTCGCCGTGTAACTCGGTTGCGCGAAAAAGTGCGGGAGTTTTTCGATCTCTTGCCGCCTCGCGAGGGGCGCTCCGCATTCGAGGGCGGCGCCCGTGAGGCGTTTGTCGAGGCGCACGCGGATTCCTACGATGGCCTGATTACGGCATTAAAGGCGCTGGAGAGCGAAATAGCGGCATTGCCGTCGAAGCCGGAGGAGTTGTTGGGAATTGCGCGGCGAACCTCTGAACTGCGCAATGAGACCGCGTTCATTTTCGAATCGAATGAAAAAAACTATGTGTATTGGCTGGAGCGCCGAGGCAAAGGAGTTTTTGTCACCGCAACGCCGATTGACGTAAGTGCGATTCTTCGCGAGCAGCTTTTCGAAACTTTCGAGACCGTGATCATGACTTCGGCAACCTTGGCGGTGAGCGGCCGTTTTGATTTTTTGAAGCAGCGGTTGGGAATCCAGTTCACGCAGGAAGCCGTACTGCCGCATGAATTTGATTACGGCCGGCAGGCTCTGCTCTACATTCCTGCCAGCTTGCCGGACGTGCGGAATCCCGCATTCGTGCAGAAATCAGCCGAAGAAATCGCGCGATTGCTCGAGATCACCGAAGGACGCGCATTTTGCCTGTTTACCAGCTACGCGCAGATGAACCAAATTTTCGAACTGGTTCGCCCGCGAGTGAGGTTTCCGTTGTTGCTGCAGGGGACCGCGCCCCGCATGGCGCTGCTCGAGCGTTTCCGAACGACGCCCGGCGGGGTGCTCTTCGCGACCTCCAGTTTCTGGCAGGGCGTGGACGTGCCGGGCGAACAGCTTTCTTGTGTGATTATCGACCGGTTGCCCTTCGCCGTCCCAACCGATCCCATCGTGGCGGCGAGGGTGCGAGCGTTGACGGAGGACGGGCGCAACGCGTTTGCCGAATATCAAATCCCCGAGGCGGTGCTGGCGCTGAAACAGGGATTTGGCCGCCTGATTCGTACGAGAACTGATCGCGGTGTTCTGGCCATTCTGGACAACCGCATTCAGCGCATGCAGTATGGTAAAATTTTTATCGAATCGCTGCCGGAGTACAGCCTCACCCGGGACATCGCTGAAGTTCAACGCTTTATGAAGGCGCCGAGCTAGGGCGAGTATTCCCGCCGCGCCCGGCCGATCATCCAAAATGTTTGAAGTCAGCGTCGAAGAGACATTCTCCGCCGGACACGCCCTGCGCGGCTACAAGGGCAAGTGCGAGAATCCGCACGGGCATAATTATCGCGTGCGGGTTAACGTCCAGGGGGAGCAACTCGATGCCGTTGGTTTGCTTTTTGATTTTGTCTACCTCAAACGAATCCTACGGGATCTCATCGGCGATATGGATCACAAGTTTCTCAACGATCAAGCGCCGTTTGACGCGATGAATCCTTCTGCCGAAAACATCGCCAGATTTCTTTACGAAGAAGCTTCAAAACAGGTGCGCCAGGCGCCCAATGCGCCGCGAATCAAGAGTGTCACGGTGTGGGAAACCGACGAAACCTCCGCGACGTATACGCCCTGAACGGATGCTGAGATGCGCCGAGCATACTTTCTGATCGCAATTCCGGCGGTTTTGGTGGGCATTGCTTATGTAATTCTTCTGCATCGGCTCGGCTTCGAAATTCACAGCGCGCCATTCCTGGGAACAGCCGTCGCGGCAATCGCTGCGATCTTGCTTGTCAGGCGATACCAGAAGCGAAAACCCCGGCGGCATGGCAATCCATGATGCAAGTAACGGAAATTTTTCGGTCGATTCAAGGCGAAAGCACGTACGCCGGATTGCCATGCATCTTCGTGCGCTTCACGGGGTGCAACCTGCGCTGCACCTGGTGTGACACGGCGTACGCGTTTTACGGCGGAACAAGGATGAGTCTTGAGGACGTGGTTCAGCGTGTGCATGAACTCTCCGGTGACGGCGTCAGACAACCCGCCGAGATTGCTACCACCGTGGCGAACGGAAAGCTCTCGCTCGTTGAGCTGACTGGCGGCGAGCCGTTACTTCAGCAGGAGATTGTGCCTTTGGCGCAACGCCTGCTTTCCGACAATTACACTGTCCTAGTGGAGACGAGCGGCGAGCGCTTCGTCGGTAATTTGCCGCGGCCTGTGGTGAAAATCGTCGACGTGAAGTGCCCTGATTCCGGCGAAGGCGGCTCATTCCTGCTCGATAATTTGAGCGCAATCGATGGCAAGGATGAGATCAAGTTCGTGATTGCCAGCCGGCGCGATTACGAATTCGCCAGGGATTTCTGCGCTCAGCACGAACTGCCGCGTCGCGTCCGGCAGATATTGTTGTCGCCCGTCTTTGCCGATCCGAACGGCTCCTGGAGCGGGCTGGACGCGCGTCTGCTTGCGGAATGGATATTGGCGGACCGTCTGCCCGTGCGACTCGGTTTACAGCTCCACAAATTCATCTGGCATCCTTCGACTCAGGGCGTCTGAGGACACGAACGCACAATGAGTGCGAAGCCCAAAGCCGTGGTTCTTGTCAGCGGGGGCATGGATTCGTGCGTAACCGCGGCCATTGCGGGAACGTCACATCGAGTAGCATTCCTGCACGCCGGATATGGACAACGTACGGAGAGGCGAGAGCGGGAGGCGTTCCAGGCGATTGCGGAGTTTTACGCGGTACGCGAACGCCTGCTGGTGCATTTGGATCATTTGAAACAGATCGGCGGCTCCGCGCTTACGGACGAGAGCGTTAGGGTGCCGGAAGGGGAGCCGGGCGCGCCCGTAACCGGAAATACGATTCCCGTGACGTATGTTCCGTTTCGCAACGCTCACTTCCTTTCCGTAGCGGTGAGTTGGGCGGAAGTCATAGGCGCGCAGGCCATTTTCATTGGCGCCGTAGAGGAAGACAGCTCGGGTTATCCCGACTGCCGTCCTGAGTATTACCGGGTGTTTGAGCAACTGGCGAATATTGGCACGCGGCCGGAGACTCAGATCAAGATCATCACCCCTGTGATTGGAATGAGAAAAAGCGCGATCGTTCGCGAGGGGCTCGACTTAGGCGCCCCGCTTGATCTGACCTGGTCGTGTTATCAGTATGAGGATGCCGCCTGCGGGGTCTGTGACAGTTGTCGCTTGCGGCTCCAAGCCTTTGCTGAAGCGGGAGTTCCTGATCCAATACGGTACCGCGCACGGGTTGCAAGATGAAATAGTTAAGCGATAATAGAAGAACATAATGGGCAGGATCCGGCGTACCGCCGGGAGGAGGAAGTCGATCTATGAAACAGCTGGAGAGAATCAGGATAGCAATGGTTCTCGTGTGTGCGCTGTCCCTCGCGGCGGGAGTTGCAATCGGAGCAGCGGCGCAGGAGAAGGAGAAGCCGGCGAAGATTCACGGGCAGGTGTCTGATTCGAACGGCAACCCGTTCACGGGCGCGACGGTTTCTGTGCGAAACAGCACGACCGGTCAGAGCACGGACCTCACCGCCGACGCGCAAGGCCGCTACCGCAGCGGCAATCTGCCTGCGGGTACTTATTCGGTCGATATCAAAGTCCAGGGCAAATCCGTATACTCGCAAATCGTAAATTTGACGGCTGGCCAGGATACGGTCCAGGATTTTAACTTCAAGGAAATCCAGAGTCAGCAGAACGCACAGGCAGCTGAAGCGGCAAAGAAGAACGAAGAGGCGAAGGCGAAGTTTGCCGTGATGAAGCAGCACTTTGATGCTGGTACCGCCGCTTTGGAGCAAGCCAAGCAGCTCCGCGCGCAAGTCGAGAAAATGCCCAAGGATCAGCAAGCGGCCTCCCAGGGCCAGTTAGATCAGGCGACCGGTACTGCGGTCAACGAATTTAATGCGGCGCTCGAACAGACCAACGAGACCGATCCCAACCGCAACATCGTCCTTGCACGTATGGGAGAGGCCTATGAGATCGACAACAAGTATGCCGATGCAGCCACTGCCTATTCAAAAGCGGTCGCGCTGAAACCGGATCCGAGCTATTACAACAACCTGGGCAATTCGCTCGCGAGGACCGGAAAAACCGATGAGGCCTTGCAGGCATACCAGAAGGCCATAGAAATGGATCCAATGAATACGGCCATGTACTGGCGCAATTTCGCCATCGGTCTTTACAACAGCGGCCGTATCAAAGAGTCGGTCGATCCCCTTAAGAAAGCTACCGATGCTGATCCGAAGAACGCTCAGGCGTGGTATCTGCTCGGGGCAGCTCTTGTGAACACCATGGGATTCAAACAAGAGGGCGACAAGATGGTGCCTGAGCTGCAGCCTGGCACGCAGGAGGCTTACCAGAAAGCTATCGAACTCGACCCGAACGGTGTATGGGGCGCTCAGGCGAAGCAAGGTTTGGAAGCGTTGCAGGCGATGGGCGTAGGAATCGATACGAAACTAAGCACTCGCCCAGCCAAGGACAACAAACCCAAGGACAACAAGAAGAAGTAAAGGCGTTTAAAGTGGTTTCAGTAAGGCCCCGCGGTAGAATCGCGGGGCCTTTTTAGTTATAGCAATAGGGGAACTGGTTAGTCTGTCCGATCTAAAATGACGAACCTTTCTTCGGAGTCGATCATCGCGGTTACGAACGAGCAGGTCTGGTGTAGCCTCGGCGATGAATCGGCCATCCTCAATACGAAACACGGCATTTACTATGGGCTCGACCCGATTGGCACGGAAATTTGGAAATTGTTGCAAAAGCCCTGTAGGATCGCGGAAATATGTCAGGCATTGCTGGAGCAGTATGAAGTTGAACCAGAGCGTTGCGAACGCGATCTGCTCAATCTGCTCGAAGAATTGTTGAAGGCTGGACTCATCGAGGTTCGGCAGTAATTTTCCAATTCCCGCAGTTCGCTTGATATTCTTTCCGCGGCGGTTACGATCTGCCGTACCCCATAGATGTCCAAGACAATTCATCCGCTCGGTCGCTGCTTGGCATTAGCGGCAGTTCTTTCATTTTCGACTACACTGGCTGTATCAGCGGTCCGCCATGCGCTAGCAGCTCGCTGGGCTTTGTCTTCGAGACCGGAATCACTGCTGCGGGCGGCGGAAATCGAGCCCACGAATCCGGAGTGGTGGTACCAACTCGGCCGAGCCTGGCAATTTGACTTGCAGCATTCCGATTTGCCGTTGGCGATCTCCTATTATCAGCGCGCCATTTCCCTGAATCCACAAACCGCGTCTTATTGGATGGATTTGGCTGACGCTTATGAAGGATCGGGCGATGTCTCGGCAGCCGAGCAGTCCTTTCGCACCGCTCGCCGGATGTACCCGGTTTCGGCGCAAACCGCATGGCGGTACGGGAATTTTCTGCTCCGGTACGGCCGCATGACGGAAGCGTTTTCGCAAGTCCATGACGCAGTCGTAAGTGATCCGAAGTTTGCCGCTCTCGCCGTATCCCGCTGCTGGCATGTGAGCCACAATATCGGCACAATTCTGCAAAGTGTGCTGCCTGACCAGAAGGATGACAATTGGAATGCCATGCAATTTTTCGTGCAGGTACGCGAGCCCTCGCCCGCAATCGCCGTTTGGAGGCGCATCGCGGCCCACCGCGAACACATTGCTGTTTCAGCGGTATTTCCGCTTCTCGATATGCTTGTCGAGACCGATAGGATCAGCGACGCAGAAACCGTGTGGGCGCAGGCGCTCTCGGCGGCGGGAATGAAGGCGCAGACCGCTTCGCCTGGGTCGCTCATCTGGAATGGCGGGTTCGAAACGGAACCGCTGAACGGCGGTTTCGATTGGCGCATCGCTCCAACTGCCGGTGCTCGCATGCGATGGGACAACGAGGTCTTTCACTCCGGAAAGCGCTCGCTGCGTGTGGATTTCGACGGCAGCGCCAACGTGAACTTCGAAAACGTCTGGCAGTATGTGCCGGTTCAGCCCGGCACGCGTTATCGATTCGCCGCTTTGGTCCGGGCGGAAGGGCTAACGACCGATAGCGGCATTCGTATTGAAATTCGCGATGTCTCGCGCCCTGGAAATCCCTCCAGGTTCACATCAAATTTAGTGGGCAGTTCAGGATGGTCCGAACAGGAGATCGATTTCATCACCGGTTCCGATACAAGAGCCCTGAAAATTGTGCTGCGGCGTACGCCCAGCGAAAAATTGGCTAACAAGATTCGCGGCACAGCCTGGATCGATGACGTTGCACTTGCGCCACGGGGTCAATCCGCAGGTTCGCTTTGATGAATGTGGTACGCATTGGCGTTTGTGGACTTCTGGCGTTCAGTGTGTTCGCTCATGGTGTCGTTGAGCCCTGGTCGGAAGCAGTGCTGGAAGTCGGGGCGGCGATGCTCTTGGTGTGGTGGGCAATGCTGTTCGCGTCAGGAAGGCTGCCACGCGTCTCGTGGAATCGGTTACTTTGGCCGATAATTGCTTTTTGGCTGCTCGCCTTATTTCAATATGCTGCTCGACTGTCTGCCGTTGGGTTCCTAACGAAAATAGAAATCCTTAAATTGTCCGCGCTTGGACTGTTGTTTTTTCTGGCGGTTCAAGCGTTCGAAACCTGCGAAGATTGGCGCGCGTTTGCCTGGTTTTTGCTGGTGTTGGGCTTTACGGTTTCGGTGTTCGGAATTATCCAACACTATACATTCAACGGGAAACTATACTGGTTTCGCGAATTACGATACGGAGGAATTCCATTCGGGCCGTACGTAAATCGCAATCACTTCGCGGGTTTTGTGGAATTAATTATCCCCGCAGGCATTTCGATCGTGCTGTTGCGAGCCGAAGCTCGCGACCGTTTGTCCGTGGTGGCGCTGCTTACGATTGTGCCGGTTGGCGCGCTTTTCCTTTCTGCCTCCCGTGGCGGAATAGCGGCGCTTCTGCTTGAGCTTGGGCTGGTTTTCATTTTGGCGCTGTCGCGCGGGCGGGGCCGTAAACAACTCGTTCGCGGGGCGATAGCTCTCTTGCCGGCGATCGCGTTCATCGTGTGGCTCGGGGCCGGCCGCGCGCTGGAACGGTTTCAATCCTACCAAAATCTCGAAATCAGCCAGGTGCGCCGTACGGAGATGGTTCGAGATTCCTGGAGAATTTTCTTAGATCATCCGCTGCTTGGCGCGGGCCTCGGTACGTTGGAGGCGGTGTTCCCGCGATACGAAACTCTCTACGATGGCACGGTCGTCAATCACTCCCACAACGACTATGTCGAAGCCTTAGCAGAGACAGGCGCAATCGGCGGGCTAATATGCGCCTCCTTTCTGGTCTTGTTGGTGGGTGGCGCGTGGAAGCGTATCGCCGGTGCAACGAACGCTACGGATCTGGCGCTCCACATTGCCGCACTGTCTGCCTGCTGTGCGTTGCTCGCTCACAGTTTCGTCGACTTCAATCTGCATATTCCCTCCAATGCGCTCTTGTTCTTAGTGCAATCAGCCCTGGCGACTTCAACGTTCGCGCCTTCCGAGCGCCATATGGCGGGCGACGGAGCCTTATATTCACGAAAATTGAATAGGACGCGAGCAGTCCAGACGGTATAATCCGGGGCGCGTGGGGTCATTTCATCTGATGCAGCCTGATAGGGGTCGTGTATCCCGAGAGCTACGCTTTCCGTTTTCGCGGTTGTCTCTGCCTCTTGTCGTGCTGTTCGCTTCGGCTGTTGCTCTATCGCAGACCCCGAGTAGCCGCAACACAATCGCTGATTCGCAAAACGTCCAAACGGCCCGCGAAACCAACGACCGAATCAACCAACTCGCGATCGCCCAATCGGCCAAAGAGGCAGATTACGTGATCGGAGCGGGTGACCTGTTGAATATCGAAGTTTTCGATGTGCCGGAACTGTCGCGCGAGGTACGTGTCACCGAAAGCGGTTTCGTAGCTATACCTCTGCTCCCTGTAAAGGTGCAGGCGGGGGGGCTCACGCCATTTCAATTCCAAGACAAACTGGCGGAATTATTGCAGGTCAATGGACTGGTCACCCATCCGCAAGTCACGGTCACCGTCAAGGAGCAGCACAGCGAACCGATCACCGTGATCGGTGCGGTAAAAAATCCGCTTACGGTTCAGGCCGTGCACCAGATGACCCTGCTGCAGTTGCTTTCGCAGGCAGGCGGAGTTGCCGACGATGCGGGCAGCAAAGTGCTGATTACGCGAAGGCGGAGTGCGCCTACCGAAGAAAGTTCTCCGGCGGCTCCGACTGGAGATCAGCCGAACCGTGCGTTGCCGAACGCTCCCGCATCAGTCCAGGGCTGGGCGCAGGACACCCTCACCATTGACCTCAATGACCTGTTGGACAGTGGTGATCCGAAATACAACGTACCGTTAATAGGCGGCGACGTGGTCAGCGTCCCCCGTGCGGGCATTGTATATGCGGTTGGCGCCGTACAGCATCCCGGCGGTTTTGTCTTGCAAACCGATCGCCAGCAGCTAACGGTGCTAAAGGTGGTCTCGCTCGCTGGAGGCCTGCTCGGGACCGCGAAGCCCGGGAATGCCATTATCCTGCGGCAAGCTCCTGGCAGTTCACAGCGGCAGGAAGTGCCGGTGGACGTTAGAAAAATCCTCAGCTTGAAGAGCGAGGATGTACCGCTTCGTCAAAACGACATTCTGTACGTCCCGGACAGCACGGGAAAACACGCGCTGCGCCGTTCCGCGGAAGTGGCGATAGCCATTGCGACCGGAGCTGCGATCATCCGGGTTACCCAATGAACGGGCGCCAGCAGCCGCCGCAACAAACGCCTCCGATAATGTCATGAATGAGCAGACGAATTTGATTGCGCGAAGCCAGGCGGCTCCGCTCGACCATCTGGCCTACCGCGAAGCGGCTGTGACGTTGAACCTGATGCCGCGCGAATCGCATTTGTTCGATTATCTTCTGATTTTGCGAAAGCACCGCTGGCTGATCGTCTCCTTTCTCTTGGCCGTGGTGACCTTCGTAACGATTGCGACTTTTCGTATGCAGCCGGTGTACGAAGCCACCACGCGGATCGAAATCGATCGCGAAAACACCAATTTCCTTCCGTTTGCCGGGAATGATCCGTACGACCTGTACCAGGATTTGGAGGATTACATCGAAACGCAATCCAAGATTCTGGTCAGCGAAACCTTGGCCATCCAAACCGTAAGGTCTCTTCATCTCGATCAGGATCCTCGATTTGGCGGCAGCCCTAAAGATTCCGGCGCCCTGGAAGTGACCGCCCCTGCTAACGCCGTGCAGTCACCCCCGGCCGCGTTGGGAGCCTTTCTGGGAGGCCTCTCCGTCAAGCGGGTTCCCAATAGCCGCCTGCTTGATGTGACGTTTGCCACGACGGATCCAAAACTCGCCGCCGCCATCGTCAATGCCCACGTGAGTAATTTTATTGAGCAGAATTTTCGCAGCCGGTATGAGGCCACAACTCAGGCCTCCAACTGGCTCGCGAATCAACTCGACGAACTAAAAGGCAAAGTCGAGGCTTCCGAAGATGCTCGTATTAAATACGAGCGGGAAAATCAGATTTGGACGATTGACGAAAAACAGGACGTCACGACACAAAAGCTGTCCGATCTGAATCGCGACTTGACGGAAGCCCAGGCCGATCGCATCAACAAGGAAGCCGTTTACGAGCTCGCCATCGGCGGTAATTACGACGCCGTCCCTGCCATTCGCGAAAGCCCAGTCATCCAGGAAAGTCTCAAGCGCCAGGGCGAATTGAGCGATCAATATACGGAAGCGCTCAACCAATACGGGCCGAAATTCCCAAAGGTCATCCGGCTTCAAGCGCAGCTAAAAGATATCGGAGATCTGATCGCAGGCGAGAAGAAGAGTGTCGCCACGCAGATCGAGGCCGAATATCAGGCATCTCGCCAAAGAGAACTGCTGCTGCAGCGCGCGCTCGGTCAGCAGAAAAATGAAGCCGCTGCCATGGCCGACAAAATGGTGCAATACAACATCCTTAAACGGGAAGCGGAAGCGAACAAGCAGCTTTATGACGGCCTGCTGCAGAAGCTTAAGGAGGCGGGAATCACGGCAGGTTTGCGCTCCAGCAACATCCGCGTCATCGACCCCGCCCTGGTCCCGGCATTTCCCTCTCGCCCGAACAGATCGCGCAACATCGCGCTGGCCATTCTCGTCGGGCTGGTGGGCGGAATCGGGCTCGCGCTCATCCGCGAATACCTCGACAACACGGTGAAAAATCCCGAGGACGTCGAAACCCTATCGCGCTTGCCCTCTTTGGCTGTTGTTCCGGCGTTCGCAGGTTCGAATGGCAATGGTGCAGGCCGTTTGCAGAAATTATTGGGCGGTTCGCGAAACGGATCTGAGGAAGGCGTCGCCTTGCTGGCGCATTCCGATCCTCAATCGCAGGTATCTGAAGCTTTTCGAGCTCTGCGAACCGCTTTGCTGCTCTCGCAGCCGGACCGGCCGCCCCAGATCCTTTTGGTCACGAGCGCACTCCCGCACGAGGGCAAAACAACGGCCGCGGTGAACATTGGCGTTACCCTGGCCCAACTCGGCGATCACACGTTGTTGATCGATGCGGACCTGCGCAAGCCGGGAATCAGCCGTGCTCTGCACATGCATCATGCTGAGAATGCAGGCCTCAGCTCGTACCTCGCAGGAGTCGCTCCGCTGGAAGAAGTCACAGTTTCGCACCCGCTGATCAAGAATTTACATACCATTCCCACAGGTCCCGTCCCACCGAATTCGGCTGATCTGCTTTCGTCTCATCGTTTGGCCGAGATGATGTCAGAGTTGCGCAACCGCTATAAGTTCATCGTCATTGATTCTCCGCCGATTATGGCGGCGACCGACGCGGTCATTCTTTCGGCTGTAGTGGACGGTGTACTTCTAGTGGTGCGAAGCGGGGAAACCCCGAAGGAAGCTTTCACGCGCACTCGCAATCTGCTGAGCAGCGTCAAATCTCGTGTGCTTGGCGTCGTGTTGAACGCTGTAGATTCGCGATCTCCGGATTACTACTACTCGTATCGATATTATCCCTACGCGTATGGCGCCAACGGCAGCAACGGTTCAGAGGGATCAACAAATCACTCCGGAGCTCCGAGACTCGATGCTTGAGCATCGCCGCAGGGCTATCGTTCCACAGGCAGAATCATGCGTGCGCTGATTACCGGAGGGGCCGGATTTATCGGTTCGCATCTGGCCGAGCGGATATTGCGATCCGGCAACGAAGTTCTGCTCCTGGATAATCTGTCGACCGGCAGCAAGGAAAACATCAGCCCTTTGGAAAAATACGATCGCGCGCGCTTTATCCTGGGGGCCGTCGAGAATCGCGTGCTCTTGGCGGAGTTGGTCGACGAATGCGACATCATTTTTCACCTGGCTGCGGCCGTCGGGGTCCGCCTCATCGTGGAAAGTCCCGTACACACCATCCAAACCAATGTAGCAGGAACCCATCTCGTTCTCGAAGCTGCCGCCGAGAAACGGAAACTAGTTTTCCTCGCTTCCAGCTCTGAAGTGTACGGAAAAAACGCGAACGTCCCATTCGATGAAGATGCTGACCTTGTGCTCGGCCCAACGACGAAAGGCCGATGGAGTTACGCGGCCTCCAAAGCAGTGGACGAATTCCTCGCTCTGGCCTACTGGAAAGAAAAAAACCTGCCCGTGATTGTCGGCAGATTTTTCAATACTGTCGGGCCTCGGCAGACAGACAGATACGGCATGGTGATGCCGGCACTGATCCGGCAGGCGCTGGCCGGACTGCCCCTCACAGTCTTCGGCAGCGGCAAGCAGAGTCGCTGTTTTTGCGACGTGCAGGATTGCGTCGAGGCCATCGTGCGCCTCGTGTCCACCGATCGTGCCGTCGGCGAGGTAATTAACGTCGGAAGCGACCGTGAAATCACGATTGAGGCGTTGGCGGAACTTATCCGGGAACGCACCGCGAGTCCCTCGGACATCACCTACATCCCCTATGAACGGGCCTATGAGCCTGGATTCGAGGATATGCCCAGGCGCGTTCCTTCGCTGCGGAAACTTGAGCGCTTAACCGGCTTTCGGCCGCAAATTCGTCTGGCAGACACGATCGATCGCGTGGCTCGATTCATGGCAGAGAAAGAAGAAATGCGCCTGGCTGCCGCGACGCTGTGAACGCGGATTTGCGGCGATGCAGGGCATTGTCTGTTATTTCGCAATTAAGGCTTCGACATTATGGCAACGGCCACAACGGAAATCGCAGCTATCCCGCGGCCTTTTCGCATAGCCGCGTCATCGCGCATCCCCGTCGTGCGACTCGGCGAGTTGTGGGCCTATCGCGAACTTCTCTACTTCTTTGTTTGGCGAGATGTAAAGGTTCGGTATAAGCAAACCGCCATCGGGGCTGCTTGGGCGATATTACAACCATTCCTGAGCATGATTGTGTTCAGCCTCTTCTTCGGCAGGCTCGCCAAGCTTTCGACAAATGGATTGCCCTATCCGATCTTTTACTATTGCGCCCTATTGCCCTGGAGCTACTTTGCGGGCGCGCTGCAAAGTGCGACCAACACCATCGTCGAACATCAGCGGCTGATTACGAAGATCTATTTCCCGCGTCTTGTGCTTCCTATTTCGGCGGTGCTTTCGGGGCTGGTGGATTTCGCCATTGCCTTCGTCATGCTGATCGCCATGATGTTGTATTACAAGGTCACCCCGGGCAAGGGCCTGCTCCTTTTGCCGGGTTTGATACTGCTGGCCCTGTTGACGGCATTAGCTTTCGGCCTGTGGCTTTCCGCGCTGAATGCCGTTTACCGGGACGTGCGCTACGCGGTGCCCTTCATGATCCAATTCTGGATGTTTGTGTCGCCGGTGGCGTATTCAGCGTCGCTCGTTCCGGAACGCTGGCGGTGGATCTACGGGTTGAACCCAATGGCCGGTGTCGTCGAAGGATTTCGCTGGGCCCTCACGGATCATGCCCATGCGCCTGGCCCGCTGCTTTGGGCATCCGCTTGTGGAGTGGTGTTCACGCTGCTCGGCGGCGTTTTTTATTTTCGCCGAATGGAAGGCACGCTTGCCGATGTCGTTTAAATTAGCGGCGAAGTGTTGAGGCTAGGTGGGAAGTGGCAGGAGTCGGCATTTGAGTCCGGCAATTCACGTCGAAGGTCTCGGAAAGCGCTACCACATCGGCCAGAGGCCACGGTATCTCGCATTGCGAGATCGGCTCGCAGCCGCATTGCGGGCGCCTGCGCGCGTCTGGAAGTCTCGCTTCAATGGCGCCACACCGCGAAACGAGATATGGGCGCTCCGTGACATTGATTTTGAAGTAAAGCAGGGCGAAGTCGTTGGAGTGATTGGCAGGAACGGAGCCGGCAAGACGACCCTGCTCAAGTTACTTTCGCGCGTGACGGAGCCCTCCACAGGTTGGGCCGAAATCAGCGGGTCTGTGGGCAGCCTGCTCGAAGTCGGCACCGGCTTTCATCCTGAGCTGACGGGCCGCGAAAACATCTACTTGAATGGCGCCATTCTCGGCATGGGCCGGCGGGAGATCGCCCGCAAATTCGATGACATCGTCGGGTTCTCCGAAGTAGTCGAATTCCTGGATACTCCACTCAAGCACTACAGCACCGGCATGCAGATGCGCCTGGCGTTTGCTGTAGCGGCGCATTTCGAGCCGCAGATTCTGCTCGTGGACGAAGTGCTCGCCGTGGGCGATCTGGCGTTTCAAAAGAAGTGTCTCGGCAAAATGGATGAAGTCGCCCGAGGCGGCCGCACAATCATCTTTGTCAGCCACCAGATGAATCAAATCCGGCGGCTCTGTAATCGCGCAATCTGGATCGATCGCGGGCGCGTGCGCGAAGATGGCCCTGTGGCGCAGGTCGTGAGTTCGTATGAAACCGCGATGGCGCGCGGCGGAAACGTCGAACAAGAGCATAGAGATCTTGAGGATAAAACCCGCTTTGTGAAATGGCAGATCGCCGGCCTTCCCGAAGGGACCGCTCATCAGTTGGACTCTCTGGGCGAGGTCACCATTCATTTCGATCTGCAACTGAATCAGGCGCTTCAGCGTGGGCATCACGGCATCGCATTATTCAGCGGCGGTCGCGAGCTCATTTGGGGCCGGGCAATAGATAACCTTCGGCTCGAGCCAGGATTGCACCGGATCTCGTACACGTTCCCTTGTCTGCCCCTGCGTCCCGGTCCTTATTTTTGGCAGGTAAGCCTTTGGGAGAATGGAAACTGCTTCGATGCGTGGGATTGCCTACCACAGATGATCGTCGCTACGCCGAATTTTCAGCATCCCCGAGACGAGTGGAGCGGCATTCTAAACATCCCCTCCCAGGTTCGAGTCAGCCAATTGGATGGAGTTGAATGCACCAACCGCGCGAAGGCGCATGGCGCCAGCTAAGTGACCAGAAGAATGCTGACCATTTTTACCATCCCCAAAGCTTTCGAGGGCCATTACGGCCTGATTCAAAGGAATGCCATAGGCAGTTGGCGCGAGCTGAACCCAAAATGTGAAGTCATTCTCTTTGGTGACGAGCCGGGCACGCGCGAAACCGCCGGGCGATTTCAACTGCGCTATGAACCGGAGATCCCGCGCAACGAGTTTGGCACGCCCTTGCTTGCGCCGATTTTCGCCCGCGCACAGCAAATTGCCACATACGATCGCCTTTGCTATGTGAATTGCGACATTGTATTGCTTCACTGCTTCTCTGAGGCCGTTCTCAATGTGGCTCGGGCCTTTCCGAAATTCCTCATAGTTGGCCGGCGTCGGAATGCGCCCGTGACTCAGCCAATCGATTTTCAGCGGCCCAATTGGGAAGCTCAGATAAGGGGGTTCGCCATGCATTCAGGCCAACAGGACCCGCCTTACGCGGTCGACTACTTCGTATTTCCTCGCGGCGTGTATAGCGATGTCCCACCATTTGCGATTGGAAGGTTTTATTGGGACCACTGGCTCGTATGGAAAGCCCGCTCGATGAAAGTCCCGGTGGTGGATGCAAGTTCGGGTGTCTTGGCCATTCATCAACAGCATGGATTCCCCGGTCAGCCACCCGGCGGCAGGGACCAGGAAACCGATCCGGAAGCGAAGCGGAATCGCGTTCTCGCCGGCGGTTTATTGCATTTATATACGATCAAACACTGCACTCATGGCCTCGCTCAAGGACAAATTGCAAAGCGACGCGGCGCCTGGCACGTGCCTGCGACAAATGTGCTCGCCACGTATTCGAACAAATTGTGGTACTGGCTGCTGAGTTCGACATTCCAGGCGCGGCGCACAATTGGGTTGTATAGGCGGGTAGCATCGACGAATTCGGTCGAATGAGGGAACGAATGTTGCGCAACTTGCGAACTCAGGAGATCGAGGCGCGGCCATGAGTGAGCGCGTTTCCGTCCTGATTTGCACCTATAATTACGCCTGCTATTTGCCTCAGTGTCTTACCAGCGTTGTGACGCAGACTCGCCCAGCTGACGAAGTGATTGTCATTGACGACGGCTCAACCGACGGCACGCCCGAGTTGATGAAGCAATTCCGAGACGTTCGCTACATCCATCAGGAAAATACCGGTAAAGCCACGGCTTTTGAACGAGCGGTTGCGCTCTCAACCGGCGATATTATCTGCCACCTGGATGCCGATGATTATTGGGAACCCCGAAAGCTCGACCAAGTCATTCACTGTTTCTCCGTTAACCCAAAACTTGGCGGTGCCCTTCACGAAGTTCACTATGTTAACGGCTCCGGCAGTGACCTTGAATTCGCTTGGAACTCGAATCTTCCGCAAGAGCCTGTGGTGCTGACCCTGGATGAGTCCGAAGACGTGAGTTTTCTCTACGCGCTCCCTCGATCGCGTGGGCGATTCTTCGGCGTGCCAAATACCTCCTCGGTCCGCCGCGAGGTTCTGCAGGACCTTTTGCCTTTACCACACGAGGTGGGCGGAGCCGTCGATGGCGTTTTGGTTGCCGCCGCGCTGCGTCATGGGATGGCTTACCTTCCTGATCGCCTGGCTGCCTGCCGCATTCATGGAAGCAACGCCGGATTCGGAAACGTCGATTCCACAGAGCAAACGATTGCCATGTGGGAATTTCTTCTCGGCAACCGGAATTTCCGCCGCTTTTTATCGCTGCGGCACGCGAGAATGCTGCGCGCCAAAATTCTTGAGAGAAAGGCTTATCTCGCCAGCCGCACCGGCCGGAGCAAGATCGCGGGTGCTTGGGCTGGCATTCGTCTTCCCTGGATTCTCGCCGCCAACGGGTATCGCTGCAATTGGAAACATCTCGCATTACCGGCCGCATGCCTGCTGCCGCTGAGGCGCGCGGCCTCGAAACACAACACCGGTAATAACGGTTCCTTCCTCGAACCAAGGCACGCCGCATGAACACCCGAGCTTCCATCATTATTCCGACGCGAAATCGCTCTTCTATTCTCGCCCGAAGCCTGGCGTCGTTGGCGGTGGGCGCATTTGGATTCGAAACTCCTGAAGTGATCGTCGTCGATGACTGTTCCACCGATGAGACTGGCAAGGTCATCGATGGATTTCGACGGCTAAGCGGCTGGCCTGTACAAACAGTCCGGCAGCCTCGCCCGCTGGGCGCGAACGCCGCACGGAATGCCGGCCTTCAGGTCGCGCGCGGTGAGGTCATCGTCTTTATCGACGACGACGTTCTCGTCACCCAAGCATGGCTATCAAAGCTTGTCGCCGGTTTGTCGGAAAGCGTCCCCGTCGTTTCCGGTCCAGTGCGGTTGATGGCGGATTCGCCTGTTCCGGGGAGACATCGGTGTGAGCTCAGTAGCTATCTTTCGGATGTTCCTGTGCCCGCGCGAGGCGCGGCCGGTGAAATCGTCCCCGTGGCCTGCAATATGGCCGCTTTCCGTTGGGTTTTTGATCTCGCTCGCTTTGACGAGACTGTGCGGCCTCCCGTGGAAGAAAACGATTGGTTGCGCCGCGCGGGAGTCAGTGCGGAATTCGTCGAACATGCGTTGGTTTGGCACTGCAAAAGTGAAGAAGAGCTTCGGGTTTCGACGATTCTGCGCAAGGCCTGGCGCGACGGCGGCGAAGGCGGATGGTGGGCTCGAGAACGGTTGCGACTTCCGGTACGCGAGCGCCGCACGTTTGCGATGAGTTCACTGCGCACGTCGATCCGCGGCTTGGGCCACGCGATGATCCGCGGTTGTTATGGGGGCATTGTTGTAAGTGTTGGTGAACTGTCGCGGGCCCTGGCATTGGTCGGTGTGCTGAATCGAGGGTCGCGAATGCCTGAGAGTTGGCGATGATCGATCCCGGGAGCGTTAGAACGCGAGGCGTGGCGCTCGTCGCCAGTCGCCTGTGTCTATTGGGAAATGACCCGTGCGGCGGATCGGAAGTCGTGCTGTGGGATGATGCGCGTATCCTTCAGAGCGCGGGGATCCCGGTGCGCGTATATGCGCGTGCGGCGCGCCGCGGGGCGCCAGTAGAGACGGTGCGCCTCCGCTGGCGTACGGCGCGACTGAACACAATTGAATATTCTCGCGCTGTTTTGCGGAACGAACCCGGCTCACTCGTTTTTGCCTACAACGAGCCCGCGTTTGCGGGCTTTGCCCCCGATCGCACGATCGCGCGGTTTGATTGGGCGACGCCCCTTCCGCGATATTGTAACTGGCCCATGTGGCGGTCGCGGTTCGCTCGCGCCCGGTATTTGTTTCCGAGCGAATCTGAACGAAGCATCTTCCTGCAACAGCACGTGCAGATTCCTCGACCGCAGACAATCGTCATCGCCAACGGCGTGGATCTCGAACTCTTCGGTCCACAGAACCGGGCACACGCGAAGGTGCCTATTGGCGGGCTGAAGGTCGGATTTGCCGGCCAGTGGACTGAGCGCAAGGGAATCAAACAACTATTGGAGGCATGGAGGGTCCTAAAGCCATCCTTGCCCGATTGTGAACTCGACATTGCCGGTGGACCGCATGTGTGGAGAACCGTCTCCCCGGCACGCGATGGCGAGCAGCTTGCCGAACGAGTCCGGCAGATGCAGAGCGATCATTTGCTCCATTGCACGGGTCCGCTGCCCCGCAAAGAGATGCCGAATTTCTGGAACTCCGTCGATGTAGCGGTCGTTCCGTCGCTCTACGAACCGTTTGGGCTGGTAGCTGTTGAGGCGCTGGCGTGTGGGGTTCCAGTGATCGCCGCCGCCACGGGCGGCTTGAAAGAGATCGTCTTGGACGGCGAGTGTGGCTTGCTTGTTCCGCCGGGCGATCCTGTCGCGCTCGTGAGGGCATTGCGGTTATTGCTTACAGACGATCAGCTACGGCTTCGTTTGGCCGCGGGAGCTTGTCCCCGAGCAAAGAAATTTTCTCTGCAGGACCGTTCGCGACATCTCCTGGCGCTCGTTCGGGAGCGGACCGAGAGGGCAGCATAAAGTGCATCGGTTCTTCAAGTCTGACTCCGACGTTGTGACGTTCGTTTGCCGTCGCATATGAACTCACAGCTGATCACAGTGCCGGGGAGTTCTACTGAATCAGCGCTGAAAAGCGCTCCCATCAAAGACGACGGACGTAGTGCCGACGAAGCACACCTTTCTTTGGTCATGCTGGTCGGGCGCCAGGACGAACCTACCGACGCCGTCCGGGATTACGTCACGCGCCTGACGGAGGCCCTCAGGCGTCAGGGAGTCGATTGCCAAACGTACGAGCTGAGGTGGGATGAACGGGGCTGGATTGTCGCGATGGCGGCTTTATGGAAGCACAGCCGCGCGTGGGCCGGACGATGGGTCGTGCTCCAATACACTGCACTGATGTGGTCGCGGAGGGGGTTTCCGCTCTTGCTTCCGCTTGCCCTGAAAATCCTCCGGGTGCGGCGTTGTCGCGTCGGCGTTGTCTTTCATGATGGTTACGCCGCGGCCGGATCGCGCTGGATTGATCGCATTCGCGCTTTGCTGCAAGAGAGACTTATGCGGCACTTTGCCAGGAATGCGTCTCGTGCAATCTACCCGGTAGCATTGCGATCGGCCTGCTGGCCGCAATCTGGGCAGCATTCTTGTGAGTTCATTCCGGTGGGAGCCAATGTGCCGTCCTTCGATGAGCTTCATCAATCCGGCTGCATTCCTGGACACAAGATTCCGACGGTCGCGGTATTTGGGATTCCCACCTGGCCTGCCGCGCAAACTCGTGAAGTCACGGCGATTGTCGAGGCCCTGCGAAGGGCTTCATTAAAGATTCGCGAATTGCAGCTTGTGGTGGTGGGCCGTGGCGCGACGCAAGCGGAATCTCTGTTGCGAAGAGGACTTTCGGGTACGGGAGTAAGCGTGCGAGTGGTTGGCGTGCGAAGTGGCGCTGAAATTAGCTCAGCCTTATGTTCCTCGGACGTCTTCCTTTTTGTGCGAGGAGGACTTTCCACAAGACGCGGCAGCGGTTTGGCTGCACTCGGCTGTGGCTTGCCTGTTGTGGCCTATCGAGGAGAGGAAACGGGTTTTCCGCTGACGGATGCGGGGATCGTATTTGTTCCCGAAGGGGATGTCGAGTTATTGGGTGATGAGCTCGCGAGGGTCCTGCTCGATCGCGAACTGCGTCTGCAAATGAGTGAGCGTAATCTGGCGGTTTTCCGGCAATGGTTTTCGTGGGATCAAATTGCCAGCCGTTGGATCGGCGTGCTACGCCTCAATAAGGAATTGTCGAAGTGACCGTCTCTGCCACGAAGCTACTCATTTATAGCGCCGATTTTTGGCCGACGGTGGGCGGTATTCAATCCGTCGTAATGGCGTTGGCGCGCGGCCTCACAGATTCGAAAGGAGTGTCAACAATCGAGTGCACGGTTGCAACAGAGACGCCGCAAGGAACGGCTTCGGATAACGATTTGCCGTTTCGAGTGGTGCGCCGTCCGAACGTCGTCAAATTGGCCCGCCTGATCTGGCAGGCGGACCTCGTGCATGTTGCAGGGCCTGCGCTTCGGCCGCTTATTCTCGGCGGTCTTTTTCGGAAGAAAATAGTCGTCGAACACCACGGTTTTCATGCTCTTTGCCCCAACGGGTTGCTCTTCCATGAGCCGACCCGGACGCCATGCTCGGGCCACTTCCTGGCGGGGAATCATCGCGAATGTTGGAAATGCAATGCCGGCTCCGGAAATCTGCGAAGCTTGAGGCTGTGGGCGCTCACGTTTTGTCGCCGCTGGTTTTGCCGCTCCGCGGCAGCTAATATCGTTCCTACGAATTGGCTGGCAGCGTTTCTAAAATTGCCAAACACTTCGGTCATTCCCCACGGCGTGGCCGAACTTGCCTCGCTTCCGCCTTCGCACTTTGGCTTCGATCGTTCTGATAAGAAGATGAGGTTCGCCTTCATCGGCCGGCTCGTAAGCACAAAGGGAGTTGACCTGCTGCTTTATGCCTCACGCGAACTGCAGGACAAAGGCTTCGAATTTAAGGTCGTGATCATCGGCGACGGGCCCGAACGCAAGCACCTGGAAGCTCTATCGGCAGCCCTCGCGCTAAAAGACGTTGAATTCGCAGGCCAAGTGTCGGATGCGGACGCGCAAATGCTGACGAGGGATGCGCTTGCAGTTGTGATCCCATCTGTAGCAGGCGAAGTTTTTGGATTGGTGGCTGCGGAAAATATGATGTTGGGGCACGCCGTTGTTGTGCCGGATCAAGGCGCTTTGGCCGAAATCGTCGGCAAAAACGGGCTAAAGTTTACGCCGGGCGACGTAACTTCTCTCGCCTACTGCATGGAATATCTGTTGCGCTCGCCCTCTGCCTCGAACGAATTAGGAGCGCGCGCCCGTTGCTACAGCCTGGGGCGGTTCCGCGCTGCCGAAATGACGCATTGCCATTTAAAGTTATATCAGCGAGTCGTGACGGGAACCGCATGGCAAGGGGATTCGCTTGTCGCCGATAGCACCGCTACGGGCACTCGAACGTAACGACCTCAATTCGCCAGGGAAGCTGCCCAGCTTCGGGTGCGAGGCGGCTCTTTAGTTCTGCGCCGGCGTCATGCACCAAATGTTGGCGATTCTGCAAGATACACCGCTTGTCTAGCCATTGCCGGGCTTCATCCATGGGGACATTCGGAATCTGGTAATGCGGTCCGTTTACTAGCATGATCTTTGTTGCCAAAGGACGGCCCGCATCGCGCCACTGCGCCCCGCTGTATACATTCGAGCGCCTCGTCGAATCCGGCAACAGGCCATCGAAGCCGTGCGGGCTGCCGATCGGAGGGAGATCATAGGTCAAATAAAAGAAAAATGAAGGATTATTGCCGATTACAATGCCGTTATTCCGCGAAACCGCGGCAGCATCCTGGCCTAATTTTTCCCATGGTTCTACCCAATGCGGCGCTGCATACAAGCTGCGTGCGAAAATTCCGTACCACCCGATCACGCCTATAAAAACAAGCATGACACCCACTATTCGCCTGCGATTTGGGCTGCAGGTTTGAACCAGTCCGATTGCAATTGAAAGAATGAGCCATGGTGAGATGAACAGCATTCTTTTGGTATTAGCGATTCCCAGGAACGCCATAACTGCAAGCAAACCGGCGAAGTAGACGAGAAAACGTCTTGTCTGCCCGCGAAGAGCGAGGAACGTAATCAGTACGCATATCGCGATTGCCGCGGCCGCGGGTATCCCAACCGACCAGAACCAGGGCGCCACCGATTCGCTGACAAAAACTGAATAGAGATCGTACAGACCGCTTAGAGATGCGTTCAGCGCGTTTCCGCTTGGCTGCGTGGCGGCGTGAATCTCGGCAAAGAATGCGCTTTTGATCGGCAGATATGCAGCCGCCAAAAGCACGCACGTGCCGATTAGGCCGGTCCAGGTTCTAGCCGAGGATTTACGTTTTTCAATTATGAAATCCAGGAGCAGACAGCCGATCAACGCCCATCCGAAGTAGTTGCAATAGACGAGCAGGAGCGAGCAGACGATAACCCAAACCCATCTACCAAATGTCGGACCTTCGATATACCGGAAGTAACTCCAGGTAAGTAGCCCCACCATAAAAAATCCGAACGAGTACCAGCTGGCGAGCCGTCCAAAGTGGAACCCATAAGGCCACAAACAGATCAGCGCGGCGGTGTAGTTCCAAGCCGCAGTTCCGGCCCGCCGCTTCGCGGCAGCCGCGAGTACCCAGGCTCCGGCGATATAGAAAACGATACCTGGAAATCACAAGAAAAGGTGGTTTCCATCTGTCAAACGAAGCCAGCCGTGCAAGATCAGATCGTAAAGTGGTGGGTGCTCATGCTCCCCGTAACCGAGCACGTATAGGCGAACGATTTGCAACAACGGCTGCGCAGCGCGGTCGATAATCGCGCACTCGTCGTCAACGGCGGGGAACCAGCGGTTCGTCAGGAACAGAGCAAGGCCCAGCACGACAAAAGAAAGCACGCGCAAATAGCTCCGCTGCGAAGGAGATATCAGGCGCAATAGCGCCCTCATTTCAGGCCTTTGTACGTCTAAATCTTGTGTTTGCGCGGTATTCATTTAGTGTGCCGGACGATTATACGAGCATGGACCAGGACATTTGCGATGTCGACATCGGTCCAGCTCCTGCATTTGGCGTTGCTAGAAGCATGTTTCCCCTTCCGTGAGCCTCCCGCCTGAGCAATAATCTCGATTCCGTCGAGAACGACCTTAACCCGAGGCGGCAAGGCGAGTGCTGTGCGAGTTCGCTCGCACGTCTTCGCTCCCGGTATTCGAGCATGAACACAAGCCTGGCTGTGGACAATCGCTCGCGGCCCATCATTGCTTTCATAGCAGTCACCGCACTGATTGGGATGGCCTGGGCCGCGGCGAATTGGATTGTAACGGGATCATTGCAAGCCTTAATCCTCGGCGGAATGGCCATCGCCCTGATCGCAACGATTCTGGCCACTCTGAATGACTGGCGAGTCGGTATATTGCTCTTCATTCCATGGCTGCTCTTCGAAGATCTGCCGCGCAAATATTTGGGAAACGGATTAATTCTGTTTTTTGGCAAAGACATTCTGATCGCCGTCACTTACATTTCACTTTGGCACGCGAAACGCCGCAATGAAATCTCCTGGTTAAGAACGCCATTTCTTTTGCCGCTGGCCCTGTTTTTTACTCTCGCGTTTATACAGGTATTCAACACCTGGACGCCGAGTGTGCTTTATGGTTTTCTCGGCCTGAAGCTAGATTTCTATTACGTGCCCCTGCTATATGCGGGATATGCGCTGATCGGGAATGCGAAAGACCTGGAACGATTCTTGATTTATAACGTCGCCTTGGGTTTGCTGATCGCTTCGCTGGGTATCGTCCAATCGGTAGTCGGGTTGAAATTCCTGAATCCGGCCAGCCTTGCTCCAGAACTCGAGACGCTCGGTAACTTAACTCGCTACTCACCTCTGACGCATCAAGCCGTGCCGCAGCCGACTTCCGTTTTCGTGAGCACTGGCCGGTTTGCCACATACACAATACTTCTTGGGATTTTGGCGTTTGGCATGGAGGCGTATCTGCTCCTGAAGCGGCCTCGGCAAGCGTGGTATGGTCTGCTGGGCGTGGGTATAACGATTGTTGCAGCCATGCAGAGCGGTTCGCGTGGTGCGGTGATCTATCTCGCCATCAGTATGCTCGTACTATCGGCTGGTTTCTTTTGGGGTTCGCCTTGGCAGTGGACGCGACACCGTCCTGTTATGAAAGCTGTTCGGCGGTCGTTTCTTGTCGGCGCTGTCGGGCTTTTCACGATGATTCAGTTTTTCCCGCGCGCCATCGGCGCGAGTTGGGCCTTTTATTCCGAAACTTTGTCGCCGACAAGTTCCGCCTCGGAACTTCAGAACCGCACCTGGGACTATCCGCTGCGTAACCTGCGTGCCGCCTTGGAGCATCCCCGATGGCTTTACGGCGACGGCACAGGCACGGCCTCTCTCGGGATGCAGTATGTCGCAAAGGTACTCGGCCAGCCGCCCATCGATTTTTGGGTTGAAAACGGCTGGGGCACGCTGATCCTCGAAATGGGAATCCTTGGGCCCATCCTGTGGATTATCTGGACGTTTTGGCTGCTATGGTTTGCGTGGAAAACCGTGCGGCGATTACGCGAAAGCGTTTATTTTCCGCTTGCGCTTTCGATCTTTTGGTACGCCTTCATACTTTTGGTGCCAATTTCGTATAACGGCATGGCCCCTTATCAAAATTACGTCATGAACGCCTACCTCTGGCTGCTGCTTGGCGTGCTTTTCCGGTTGCCTGATTTGCTGCGGAACGAACAAGCGTCCATGCAAGCGCTACGGCTCTCTCAGGTGTCAGCCGCCGCTGTCTACGCGGGCTGATTCTTGCGGAATGTGCGGCATCGCCGGTCTCGTCGGCTACGCTCCTGGGGACAAAGTGTTGTCTGCTGCCAAAAGGATGGCCGCGGCTATGCGCCACAGGGGACCCGACAGCTGCGGGATAAATTCCTTAACAGACTGTGTGCTAGTAAACACACGCTTGGCAATCGTTGATCTCAGCGATCGCGGGCGCCAGCCGATGTCCAACTCAAACGAGACCGTTTGGATCAGCTACAACGGCGAGACCTACAATGCAATGGAGCTCCGCCGGGAGCTGATCGATAAAGGCTATTCGTTCAAATCTAAAAGCGATACTGAGGTCGTCCTAAAGCTCTACGAAGCGTATGGCGACGAATGTGTGCGCCGGATGTGCGGAATGTTTGCGTTTGCGATCTGGGATACGCGCAAACGCAGATTGCTGCTCGTGCGGGATCGCTTGGGTATTAAGCCACTCTACGTCGCACTGCAACACCGCGGGCTGATTTTTGGTTCGGAATTGAAATCTTTGCTGGCGTCGGGCTTGATCGAACCCAGAACCGACGCTGAAGCCGTCTGCCTTTATCTGCAACTCGGCCACGTTCCACCTGCGCGGAGCATCATCGAGAGTGTCCTGCCGCTGCCGCCGGGGCACATGGGAAGCTGGGAAGATGGCCAATTCACGGTCCGCCGCTATTGGAGCCTTGCCTGTGTCGATGACAAAAAGCGCCGCTTGCCTGCAACTCCCGTCGATCAGCTAGGCGACATCCTGTTGGAATCGGTGCACAAGCAGCTCGTTTCCGACGTGCCCATCGCTCTCTTTTTGAGTGGGGGTGTCGATTCCGCTTCTCTTGGCGTACTCGCGCGCGCCGCTCAGGCCGCGAATATTACGGGCATCACACTGGGGTTTTCCGAGCCCGAGTTTGATGAGACGTCGCTGGCCCGCGAAACCGCGAAGATTCTCGGTTTGCGATTCGAAACGGCGGCGCTTACTCCTGACCGGGTTGCGCAGGAAATCGATTCTTGTATTTCCGTTATGGACCAGCCTAGCGTTGATGGGATTAATTCGTACTGGATCTCCAAAATTGCGGCGGAGCGGGGATTCAAAGTGGCCCTCTCCGGGCAGGGTGCAGATGAGCTTTTCGGCGGCTACAGCTCATGGCAATGGTTTACGCGTCTTGAACATATTGCCGCCTGGACTCGCCATTTTCCTTCTTCGAGCTCGCGATTTTTCGCCCACGAAGAATGGCCATATCGCTGGCGCAAGCTCGCGTATCTTTTTGGCGATGGCGATGCTTTCCTTGCGTCACAGCTGGCTGTAAGGGTTCTTTTTCTCGACGACGACGTTACGCGCTTGCTGCTTCCAGGCTTTCTCAAAGAAGCCACCGGTCCCGGCACGCGCGAATGTCTGAAAAGCAGCGCCTCGGATTTCAATAATATGGATCATTCCACCATTCTCTCCTCTATGGATATCCGAACGCACCTTCAGCCCCGGCTGCTGCGCGATCTCGACGTCATGAGCATGGCGCATGGCCTGGAAGTCCGCCCCGCGTTTCTGGATCATCGCATCGTCGAGTTTGTGTTGGCTTATCCTGATGCGGCGCGTCGTCCGAAAGAGTTGCTGTTCGCAAGCATGAAACGCTTTATGCCCGCCGAGCTTCTAATGGTTCTCAGGAAGCGCGCCAAGCGTACCTTCACATTTCCTTTTGCGAAATGGCTTGCACGCGACCTCAAACCTGAGATAGACGACACGTTCTCTCAAAAACAGCTCTCATCTCGCGGCATCCTGAACAGTGCTGAGGTCCAGCGGGTTTGGAAGCGTTTTCAGAGCGCGCCGAAATCCGTCGGGTGGTCTCGCATCTGGAGCTTGTTCGTCCTGGCACGCTGGTGCGAATCCATGAATGTGCGCCCGTAGCGTGTGAACTCATGTTGCGCCGCCGCATCGCGGTCATCTCGCCTTTCATCGATAAACGGCATGGCACCGAGCGCCGTGTCGCTGAACTGGTGTCGCGCCTTTCCGAAGAATACGAATTTCACATCTACAGTACGCGCGTCGAAGACGTCGATCTCGGGCGCGTGGTCTGGCATCGAGTGCCCCGGCTTCGCGCCCCGCATTTCATCGCATACATGTGGTGGTTTCTCGCGAATCAAACTATACGCTGGCGGCACAAACGGCGGGGAATGGTTCCCGACCTGGTCTACTCTCCCGGCGTTAATTGTTTCGATGCGGATTTGATCTCCGTGCACATTGTCTTCGGCCAGTTCCGCAGGCAAGCCGCTCATGCGCTCGGGCTCAAGCAAAACCCATTCACTGCCTGGCCGAGGATCCTGCACCGCCGGCTCTACTATCGTTTGATTGCCGCTTTGGAGCCTGTGATATACAGCCGGCCCGGCGTACGCCTGGCTGCGGTTTCAAACAAAATTGCCACAGATCTGAAGGAGCGCTGTTCGGTTCCGGGCGAAATCACCGTAATCTACAATGGCCTCGATCTCGGCTGTTTCTCGCCGCAGAATCGCTCCCGGTTGCGCGATGGCTCACGGCACGCGCTGTCGATTCGCGATGATGAATTCGTTCTGCTGCTGATTGGCAATGATTGGAGAAACAAAGGCTTGAACTGCCTGATCGCGGCCATGGCGGAAATCGCAGATTCGCGGCTGCGTGCTCTCGTTGTCGGCAACGACGATGCACACCCTTTTTTTTCGTCGATCGCGCGACTCGGTTTGGCGGATCGCATTACATTCTGCCCTCCTCGCGCTGACGTGGAAGCATATTATGCCGCCGCGGATGTCTACGTGGGCGCCTCGCTGGACGACGCTTTTGCCCAACCCCCCGCGGAGGCTATGGCGTGCGGGCTCCCGGTAATTACGTCGCGCACGAATGGAGGATCGGAGATCATTGCCAACGGATGCAGCGGACTGGTCTTGGAGAATCCATTGGATTCCCACATGCTTGCGCGGATGATCAAGGATCTGATGAGTGATCCGGCGTTACGCACTCGCTTGGGTGCCGCCGCATGCGAAACTGCGAGCCAATATACGTGGGATCGAAATGTCTGCCAGATGCGCGATCTTTTTGAAATGGCGCTCAAGAAAAGCGCTGCGCGATGATCCTTGGCCTTTTTCCGGAGTTATCCGCGCCCGGCGGCATTCAGCGTTCCAGTTGCCTCACAGCGCTCGCACTCCGTTCGTTTGCGGCTGCGCGCGGCGAAACGTCCTGGTTCGTTAGTCTGAAAGATTCAGCGGAGAAGCGATCCGTAACAGCCGCTGGCCACGAAATCCCTTTCACCGGCTGCGGTGGTTCAAAGTCGCTGTTTCTTTCGCACGCGCTGGGGCTCGCAATTCGTCAGCCCAGCCTTGTCGTTGCCCTGCATCCGAATCTCGCCCCCGTCGCCATCGCCATGAAGCTTCTTGCGCCGGGCATGAACACTGTCGTAGTCGTGCACGGCGTCGAAGTGTGGACTCCATTGCCATTTCTCCAGAGACTTGCTTTGCAATCCGCCGATCGCGTGATCGCACCCAGCCAGGATACGTTCTCGCGAACTCTCAAGGAGCAGCGCGTGCGCTCGGCAAAAATGCGAAAACTCGCGTGGAGCCTAGGTCCGGAGTTCAATGAATGCAAGCCTTTGCTCGCTCCCGCTTCGCGCCCGGCGAATTTTCCAAGCGGGCGCATCATCCTGACCGTTGGGCGTTGGGACGCAAGCGAAGCTTACAAGGGGGTGGATCATCTGATCGCAGCAATGCCAGTGCTGCTGAAAGAGTTTCCGGATGTCCAATTGGCCGCCGTAGGAGAAGGAACCGATCTGCCCCGTCTTCGGGCGCTTGCGCGCGAATCCGGTGCCTCGGATCATATTCACTTCCTTCCTTTCATTGTTCATGACCAATTACCCAATGCTTATGACGCTTGCGAAATTTTCGCGATGCCCAGCCGTGGCGAAGGGTTTGGGCTTGTTTTTATCGAGGCCATGGCGCGCGCCAGACCGGCAATCGGCGGGGCGCATGGCGGCACTCCCGACGTCATCGACGATGGAAAGACGGGCTTTCTGGTCTCCTATGGCGACGTAAATCAGCTTGTAGATCGGCTGAAGCGCCTGCTGGCGAGTGAGAGGTTGCGGCGGGAAATGGGTGTTGCAGCTCTGGACAAAGTGAAACACGAATTCACGTTCACTCGCTTCTCGTCGGATTTGGCCGCAATTCTGACCGAACTATGCGAATGAGGTTTTTGTCATGGCGGCAAAAAATGTGGCCAGACGCGAGCAAGATCACGGATAATCGCAGGCACGCGCAAGGCGCATCCCAGTGGTGAATCTCTCTTCACAGTTCTCAAATGGGATCTTCGCGTCGGAGTATTCTTTGGCTCAGCATTCTTTAGCGGCGATTGTCTCTGCGGTTGCTGAAGAGGCGAAAAGCTCGGACCGCGCGCGCTTGTCCGCGCCGTTCCGCATCCTCAAGGTCACGCAATCGTATTACCCCTTTTTCGATGCCGGTGGCCCCGCGGTCAAGGTCCGCGCGCTCGCGCACGGACTCGCGGCACTGGGCCATTCCGTGACCGTTCTCACGTCAGATTTGGGGATTGCAGGCACCGCCGGCCCTCGCGGAACTTTTTCGAAAACGGATTATGGATGGCGTTCCGACGAAGGGCATATCGAGACGCTGTATCTTCCCGCTCTTGGCGGCTACCGTGCGCTGACGTGGAACCCTGCCGTTTTTCGTTTCTGCGCAACCAGGCTACCGTCGTTCGAGCTTGTGCATATCTACGGCACCTACGATCTGCTCGGCCCAGTCGTGGCGCGCGCCTGCCGGAAAAGGCGAATCCCTTACATCATTGAGCCTATGGGGATGTTTCGTCCCATCGTGCGCCACGTCGCGCTCAAGCGCCTTTATCGAAAAGTTTTCGGAGGACCTCTTGTCCAAGCTGCCGCGCGGGTGATTGCCACGTCTGTTCAAGAACGTCTGGAGTTGATCGAGGATGGAGTGGCCGCCGATAAGATCGTGGTCCGTCGCAATGGTGTCGACCTTCCAGTGCTGCCCGAACGGGGCATGTTCCGGCGAGAGTGGAATATTCCGGAAAACGCGTTTGTCGTGCTGTTTCTTGGCCGCATTGTCGAAAAGAAAAGCCCGGACCTGCTTCTGGAAGCTTTTCGCCGCTGGCGCCGCGTGTCGGGACGAAAACAGGATTCGTTTCTCGTGTTCGCAGGTCCGGCTGAAAAGCCAGGTTTTCGCCGGAGTCTCGAAGAGCAGGCCAGAAGCGGGGGCTTGGATGCCGCCGTGTTGTTCACGGGACCACTTTACGGCAATGCAAAATGGTCTTCCTTTGTGGACGCTGATGTGTTCGTTCTTCCTTCGCTGCACGAAAATTTCGGGAACGCCGCCGCCGAAGCAGTAACATGCGGGACGCCGGCCATCGTCACCGATACATGTGGAATCGCCCCGCTGATCCGGGGCCGTGCTGGCGTCGTCGTACCGCATGAATGTGAGGCGCTCGTCGGCGCTTTGCTTCAAATAAGCGGCCGGCTTACACGCCAGCAGCTAAGAATGGGGTGCGTTGAGGTGGCGCGGGGACTTGGCTGGAAGGAGCCTCTTGCCCAAACCGAGGCGCTTTATGCGGAGTTATTGACCAAGCCTATGACAATTGCTGATCAGCCCGAGCCTGGAATCGGCAATATCGTCGACCGACAAATCCGAGAGGAATCGTAACGGCGTGTGCGGCATCTGCGGAGTCATCGGGGGCGAAGCCAGTTCGGCCGAAAAATACGTTCGCAAGATGATGGGCGCGCTGATTCACCGCGGCCCTGATGGAGAAGGGATACTCATTCGCGCGGGCGCGATTGTTGGAGTGCGGCGGCTCAGCATCATTGATCCGCGGGCCGGCCACCAGCCTATTTTCAATGAGAGTGGCGATGTCGCCGTCGTTTTCAACGGTGAAATCTACAATTTTAGGCAATTGCGTTGCGATCTCGAAATTTCGGGCCACCGTTTTCGCACCCGCAGCGATGGTGAAGTTATTGTCCACGCGTTCGAGGAATGGGGAGAGCACTGCGTCGAACACCTGCACGGGATGTTCGCGTTAGCGGTGTGGGACGGCCGATACGCCGCGCCGGCACAACTCGGCCGCGTATTCCTGGCCCGCGACCGTCTGGGCATTAAGCCGCTGTATTACTCCGTTGCGAATGGAGTGCTGTTTTTTGCTTCGGAAGTGCGGGCGTTACTCGCGGGCGGAGCTCTCGAGCGTCGTCTTTCGCGTCAGGCCATCGAGGGATACCTGTTGTTTGGTTCCGTTGTCGAGCCGGAAACTTTGATCGAAGGCGTCTATTCGCTCCCGCCCGGTCACTCGTTGGCCTTCGAATTGGGAGATTCGATCCGGCCCGAACCGCGGCCATACTGGAATCTCTCAGCCAAAGCTGACCACGTTGCTGAATGCGCCCAGTCGTCGGTTTCAGCGCAAACCCAATTGCGGGCATTGCTGCAAACCGTGGTACGCGATCACTTGTTTGCTGACGTGCCTGTAGGGATTTTTTTGAGTGGTGGCCTGGATTCGAGTTGCATCGCTGCCTTGGCCGCTCAAGAAGATCCCTCTATGCAAACGTTCACTCTGTCATTTCATGAGCGGGAGTTCGATGAAGGCGCACTCGCACGAAATACAGCAAGCCACTTAGGCACGCGGCATCACGAACTGTTGTTGAGCGAAGGAGAAATGCAATCGCGGCTGCTTGAAGCTGTCGGCGCTTTGGATCAGCCGAGCATGGATGGCGTAAATACGTATTTCATCTCGCTCGCGGCCCGTGAGGCGGGCCTGAAAGTTGCACTCTCAGGACTGGGCGGCGACGAGCTCTTCGGCGGGTATTCCACCTTTCAGACGACGCCATATCTGGCGAAACTTCTGGCGCTGTCTCGACGGCTGCCTGCCCCATTCGGGCAAGCTCTCTCTCAGGCATTCACCGAGCTCAGCCGCGGTGTGCGCCGCGGGGCTCGTGCCGACCGGCTCCGCAAAATGGCCGCCCTTTTCAGCGATCCCGAAGCGCTGCCCCACTCCTACTTTTTTACCCGCATGCTTTTCACACCCGAACAACTGGACAGCTTACTTTTTCCCTCGACGATTGCCGGCGACGATGACTGCAGACCCTCGGACGCGCCCTCCTGGATTGGAGCCTTGGTGCAGTTGGCCGAGTGCGCGAAATTGTTCAAAGGGCAATCGCTTGTGCGCTATTTCGAGCTGCGCCACTACATGCGCAACACCTTACTGCGCGATACAGACGCCATGAGCATGCATCATTCGCTCGAAATCCGCGTGCCGCTGCTCGACGATCGAATCCTCGCTTTTGTTGAATCCCTGCCCGATCGTCTGCATCCGCGGACGCGCACTCCGAAGCCGCTTCTCTCAGAAGCGGCAAAGGAGCTTCTTCCCGTTGAGGTTTTGCGCCGGCCAAAGCGTACCTTCACTCTTCCCTGGGAGCACTGGTTGCGTGGAGACTTGGCAGGCGAGGTCGCACATCGGCTCAGGAACCTCACGCCTAGCTTGGCGTCTATCCTGAATAGTGAAACGGCATATTCAATTTGGACCGATTTCCTGAACGGCCGTACCGGCTGGGCCCGGCCATGGAGCCTGTTTGTGCTTAACGAATGGGCGCGGTTGTCTATTGATAATCCTGAATTTCATCTTGAGCGCAACCGCGATTCAGCCAGCCAGGTTGCGGCGAGCTAACGAAAAATGATGCGAGCTGCTTTGTGAATATCCTCGGGATCAATGCGTATCATGCAAGTGCCTCGGCAGCGTTAGTCTGTGATGGGCGACTCGTCGCTGCGGCCGAAGAGGAACGGTTCAACCGCGTAAAATATGCCGCCGGTTTTCCGGGGCGCGCGATCGGCTATTGCCTCAAGTGCGCTGGGCTCACTGTCGCCGATCTCGATTACATCGCTGTGGCGCGTGATCCCTGGGCGCGTATCGGAAGGAAATTCTTCCACGCGATTCGTTTGCCCGCTTTTGCCCGCGAACGCGCAAAAGCATGGTCCGCATCAGCCAACATCCCCGAAGCACTCGCGGCGCTATTTGAAACGGATGCGAAGCCGATCCGGGCTAAATTCCACCGGGTCGAGCATCACCGCGCTCACCTTGCGAGCGCGTTTTTCGTCTCTCCCTTCGAGCAGGCTGCGGTGCTTTCTGCCGATGGGCTGGGCGATTTTGCCAGCACAATGTGGGCGATCGGCGAAGGGAACCGCATGCAAATTCGCGGCACGATCGCTTTTCCCCATTCGCTGGGGATTTACTACACGGCCCTGTCGCAATATCTCGGCTTCTGGAATTTCGGCGACGAATACAAAGTCATGGGTTTGGCCGCTTACGGCGAACCGATGTATCTTGACGAATTTCGCAGGATTCTGATTGCCGATGGAGTCCGCTTCCGGCTGGCGCTCGAATATTTTACGCACAGCCGCCACGGCGTGGAAATGACGTGGCAAGATGCCGCAAACTCCCCAATGGTCGGACGTCTGTTTTCGCAGTATCTCGAGGAGCGGCTCGGCCGTGCTCGTGGTTCGAACGATCCGCTGGAACAGAAGCACAAAAATGTCGCAGCCAGTTTGCAGGCCCGCCTCGAAGAAGTTCTCGTTCAACTGATCATGAGCTTGCGGAAGCAGAGTCGCTCAAACGCGCTTTGCCTTGCCGGCGGTGTGGCATTTAATTGCGTCGCGAACGGTAAACTCGCCCGTCAAGCCCCGTTCGAAAGTATCTTCGTTCAGCCTGCTGCAGGTGACGCCGGTCTGGCCGTGGGCGCAGCGTTTTATCTGTGGCACGAAGTTCTCGGCCAATCCCGCCGCTTTGAAATGCGCCACGCGTTTTGGGGGCCGGAGTACTCGCCTGCCGAAATCAAAATGGCGATTGCGGCGCACAATTTATACGAAGATGGGTTCGCTGTAAAAGAAGAGAACGAGGATCGGCTGGCTCAGTTGGCCGCGCGAGCGATTGCCGACGGTAAAGTAGTCGGCTGGTTTTCAGGCCGGGCGGAATGGGGTCCGCGCTCGCTTGGAAATCGCAGCATTCTGGCGGACCCGCGCCGCGCCGGGATGTCAGACATTCTGAATCGCCGGATCAAACATCGCGAATCATTTCGCCCCTTCGCTCCTTCAATTCTCGCTGAACGTTCGGCCGAGTTCTTTGGAAGCAGCAAGCCATCTCCCTTTATGACAGTCGCATATGCACTGCGGCCGGAAAAAAGAGATCTCCTCCCCGCCGCGACTCATGTTGATGGCACCTGCCGGCTGCAGACCGTCGACCGCGACACAAACCCGCGATTTTGGAAACTGATTCAGGAATTCGCAAAGCTTACTGGTGTCCCGGCCGTGGTCAACACTTCATTCAACGATAACGAGCCGATGGTTTGCTCGCCCAGTGAAGCCATTGATTGTTTCCAGCGCACCCACATGGACATGCTGGTGATGGGTAATATTATGATCCGCAAGCCGGGCTCGCCCATTGATAAAGCCTCTCTCGAACCCGGTTCCCGCCACATTTCTGAGGTGTCCCGGTGAAGACCCCTGCTCAGTCTCGTTCCAGCTTAAATATGTGTCGCGTCCCATCTCAATGGACCAGGCGCTCGCTTTCGTAGCACATGCGGCCGTTGCACGTCTTGCTTCTCAATCAATATTTTCCGCCCGACACAGCCGCTACAGCCGGTTGCGCGGCGCTCATCGCAAACGTCCTCGCCGAGCGCCATCGAGTGACCGTGCTCGCCGGCCGCCCCTCATATGACCCTGTGAATCACCATTCTCGCTACATTTTTAAGGAAGAACTTGACGGCAATCTCGCCATCGGGCGCGTAGGCTCGACCGCCTTTCCACGTCGACGCATGAAGGGCCGTCTTTCGAATTATTTCAGCTATCTTGCCCTTGCGGGTCCGAGGGCTGTGTCAATTAACGCGGATCTGGTTTTGGCCATGACCGATCCGCCGATCGAAGGCATTTTTGGCGCAGCAGTGGCCAAGTTTTTGGGCCGGCGTTTTGTCTATAACATTCGCGATTTATATCCTGACGTGGCGCTCGCTGCAAACATCGTGCGGCCCGGATTGTGGACCGCTGCTTGGGAAGACTCTCATCGCCGCGCGTTGCGCCAGGCTGCCCGCGTGATCGTGCTGGGCGAGGATATGCGCGAACGCATCGCCGCAAAAGGCATCGATCCCGCGCGAGTCACAGTAATCCGAGACGCTGTTCCGTTTCCCGAGATCATCCCCAGGCCCGATGAAAATATAGTCCGCGACATACGAGGCGCATTTCGATTCGTCCTGGTTCACGCGGGCAATTTAGGATTTTCGGGTTCCTGGCTGACGCTCATTCGTGCCACGCAGATGCTTGAAGCCGAAAATGTCGGCCTCGTTTTCGTCGGCGAAGGTGCCATGAAGAAGCAGGTTCAGCAATTCGCTCAAAATTGCGGAAACGTACGCTTCCTGCCGTTTCGCCCCGCCTCCGATCTTTCAGCCGTGATGGCGGCAGGGGACTTGCATGTCGTTACCATCAGGCGTGGCTTGGAGGGGATGGTTGTTCCGAGCAAGATGTACAACATTCTGGCTCACGGCCGCCCGATTCTGTCTGTGGCAAGCAAGGATGCCGATGTATCACGTCTCGCCTGCCAATATGGGTTCGGGTTCGTTGTGGACCCAGACGATCCAATCGAGATCGCGCAGGTCGTGCGCAGCGTTCTAAACGCGCCCGACCGGCTCCGTAGCATGAGCCACCAAGCGCGCAAGCTGGCGAAGATATTTGAGAGATCCCGTGAGCTGGCCAAATTTGTGGATGTGATAGAAGAAGTCGGTAATCAACACCGGTTCCGCGAATGACCCGCGTCTTAGTCATTTTCGTGATTGCTCTGGCGGCCTCGCTGCTGTTTACCGAACCCGTTCGCCAATTCGCGTTCCGCATACGAATGATCGATCAGCCTGGCGCCCGGAAAATCCATCTGAAGCCGACGCCCCTACTGGGCGGCGTCGCGATGTACGTAGCAATGCTCCTTGCGCTAGTCGCTTTTTACCCAATGCGGGACCATGCGCAGCTCTTTGCTCTCGGTTTAGGCGCAACCTTGTTATTGCTTGTAGGCACGGCCGATGATCGCGGGTGGCTGCATCATCAGGTGAAGCTGTTCCTGGCGATGCCCGGGGCGGCAATCATTGTGCTTGCCTCGGGAATACACGCGCAGGTTTTCTCAACGCTTCTCCCCGCCCGCCTTGGCCCTTCCGCCGACGCGGTATTGACAGTGTTTTGGATCACCGGCATCACCGCCGCCTTCAGTATCCTCGACTATATGGACGGCGTGTGCGCCGGTATTGCCACTATCGCCTCGCTTTTCATCATCCTGTTGGCAATTCTCAATGATCAGCTGCTTGTCGCGATGCTGGCCTCCGCCGTCGGTGGAGCGACTCTCGGCTTTTTGGGGTGGAATTTCACCCCGGCAAAAATATTTATGGGCGATGGCGGCGCCATGATGCTCGGGTTTCTGGCAGGGACATTGAGCCTAATGCTTTCCATCAGGACCTCATCGCGAACCGCCGCTTGGGTGACCCCTTTGTTCATCCTGGCCGTACCGATTTTGGACACTACTCTTGTTTCTGTATCGCGATTGCGGCGCGGCCTCATTCCCTTCACCAGCCCCGGCAAGGACCATCTGGGCCACCGGCTGGCAAATTGCGGGTTGGGCATCCGCAGTTCCGTCCTTGTGATGTACACATCGGCCATCATTTGTGGTTCTGTCGCCGTACTTTGCAGTCGGCTCACCACCGGCAAAGTTGCTGCAGTCGCCTTTGCCGGCCTGTCTTTGCTTGCGGGGTGTGTCGCGGTTTTGGAACGGCTGCCATACGAGCGCCAGCAATCCGGACCCAGGACATTCGCCTGAGGCGGCCGAACTGTTCATTTCTTTTAGAACTATTGGCCCTGCTAACACTTCTCACCGTAAGAGCCGCTTGGATATACTCCTGCCGACGGTGGACTTGCCCTAGAAAGGTTAAGCTGATCGATCCTAAAGATTTGCAGCTCGCCGGCGCCATTGATGAGAGTATCGGGGTCGTAGGCGCGTCCGCCGCCGGCCTGCTCGCGGCTCTGTTCGTCGCTCGCACAGGGCGCGAAGTTCGTATCTTTGAACGCGCGGAGTGTCTGAACCCTGCTGCGCGCACCCTGATCGTTACAGATCGCATTCGAACTCTCCTCGGCCCGGCATACTCGAAATGCGTCGTAAATGAGATTCGCGCGATCGAGTTGTTCACTGATGGGCGCTCGGGCGGAGTGCAACTCGATTCTCCTGATCTCGTAATCGAACGCTCTCACCTTATCCGTGCCCTCGCCCAGGAGGCGCAAAGCAATGGTGCGAAGCTCCATTTCGGCTGCCGTTTTATTTCGGTTCGCGGCAGACGCGAGGGAGTCGAACTGGCTTTCGCTCCTAATCGGTTGCGGTCGATTCCAGATGATCAGCCGGTCTGCTGCGGTACGGCCATTGCAGCCGACGGCGCGCATAGCTCTGTGGCGCGGGCGATCGGCGCGCCGCCGTTGAATACCGCCCCTCTTGTCCAGGCGGTGGTCAAACTGCCGGCTGGCATGCCCCCTGATACGGTCCGCGTGTGGTTCGTTCCGGAAGATACGCCGTATTTTTACTGGTTGATTCCTGAGTCTCGGGAAAAAGCCGCACTCGGCTTAATCGGCGTCGACGGTAAGCATACGAGCCGTTCGCTTGTTCGCTTTATGGAGAAGCACCGTTTCACGCCTTTGGGCTTTCAAGCCGCCAGAATTCCTGTGTACCAGGGCTGGGTTCCTGTTGAGCACAGAATCGGCAATGGCCGCGTCTTCCTAGTCGGCGATGCTGCGGCCCAAGTCAAGGTAACCACGCTCGGCGGCGTCGTTACCGGCTTTCGGGGCGCCCAGGGTGTAAGTGAAAGGATCCTCAAGGGCGGTCCGAGTCCTGAGCTGCGGTCCCTCCGCCGCGAACTCGACTTGCATCTGCTCATTCGCCGTTCGATTCATCAGTTCCGCCAAGCCGATTACAGCCGCCTGATGGACGCGATGAATGAACGCATGCGCCGATCTCTGGGGCGCATCAACCGTGACCAAGCGGCGCGAGTGCTCTGGCACATATGCCGCAATCAGCCTCGCCTTATCTGGATGGGACTCCGCGGGGTCTTTGCGCACTCACCTGACACGCTATACCAAGATTCCGCGCCGGAAGTCTCGGTGTGGCGCCCCTCCGTTATCCAAAAGTAAGAAGCAGTAAGCAAGCATTTGTACCGGCTGCTATATTCATGTAAGTTGGCCTTAGGTTTGGCCCTGATCCGACGCTCCTGGGTGGGTCAGCTTCCGGAGGATAACTGTGCGGCTTGCCGTAATTGGTTGCGGGTACGTGGGATTGGTGACAGGCGCATGCCTGGCTGAAGCGGGGCATGAAGTCATCGGCACAGATAATGACGCGGCGAAGATGGCCATGCTGGCTGCGGGGCGTCTGCCGATCTATGAACCTGGACTGGATCGTGTGCTGCAAAGCGCCAGCGCCGCTGGCCGGCTGCGATTCACAGCGGATTGCGCCCAGGCGGTACGCGATGCGGAGGCCATCTTCATTTCAGTGGGCACGCCGCCGCTCGAGTCTGGCGATGCCGACCTTTCGGCCATCGACAACGTAGCTCGGCAGATCGCCTCTGCCGCGCATGGGCCTAAACTCGTGATCGAGAAAAGCACCGTTCCCGCACAGACCGGGGAACAGTTACGGCACGCGCTTCAAGTCTATGGCCGCACCAACGGCGGCAGATTTCGCGTGGCTTCCAACCCCGAGTTCCTGCGCGAAGGCACGGCTGTTGGGGATTTCTTTCATCCTGACCGCATCGTGGTTGGCGTCGAGGATTCGCAATCAGAAGCGCAGTTGCGCGAGATCTACAAGCCTTTCCTTGAAGGAACATTCCGTTGCCCGGTGCATGCGCCGAAATGCCCGGCCGGACCGGCGCCCATGTTTTTAGTTACCACGATTGCCAGCGCGGAATTGATCAAGCACGCCTCTAACTCTTTCCTGGGGCTGAAGATCTCCTATGCCAATCTCATCGCCGATCTTTGCGAGAAACTGGGCGGCAACGTCGAAGAGGTCACGCGGGCCATGGGGCTTGATCCGCGTATCGGGCCGCACTTTTTGAATGCCGGCCTGGGATTCGGCGGCTTCTGCTTACCCAAGGATATTCAGGCGTTCATTCGCCTGGCGGACAAGCAGGGCGTGGATTTCGGCCTGCTGCGAGAGGTCGAAGCGGTCAATAAGCGCCGCATCGATCAGTTTGTGAACAAAGTGCGAAACGCGCTGTGGGTGGTCAAAGAGAAGAAAATCGGCGTGCTGGGATTGGCCTTCAAACCGAATACCGATGACGTGCGTTTTGCGCCGGCCATCGAAGTTGTGCGGCGGCTGATTGCCGAGGGCGCAAGCGTGCGCGCCTCCGATCCTGTTGCAATCGAGCGCGCCCGCAGCCTGGCTCAGGGAGCCGAGTTCCTGGAAGATCCCTATCAGGTAGCCCGCGGCGCCGATGCGTTGCTTTTGCTGACGGAATGGAAGCAGTACCGAGATCTCGATTGGCAGCGCATCTACCGGGAGATGGCGCGGCCGCTCGTGCTGGACGGCAGGAACATGCTCTCCACGGCCAAAATGAAAGAATTGGGCTTCGAATACTACAGCTTCGGCCGCCCCAACCTCAGCGCCAACGCCGTGCTCGTGTAAGCTCGAACGGCCCGATGAAGTTCAGTTGGTAGGTTGTTCCGCGGCGACCTGCTTGCGGAAATACTCGAGTGTCAGCCGAAGCCCTTCGTTTAAATCCACCTTTGGCTCCCATCCTAGTAAACGTTTGGCCTTGCTGATATCGGGGCAGCGCTGTTTCGGGTCGTCTTGCGGCAGCGGCTTGAAAATAATCGGCACGTCCGAACCCAGCAGCCTGCGGACACGTTCGGCAAATTCCAAAATCGTGATCTCCTGCGGATTTCCGATGTTCACCGGCTCGTGTTCGTCCGAGTTCATGAGCCGGTAGATGCCTTCGATCAGATCAGACACGTAACAGAAGCTGCGCGTTTGACCGCCGTTGCCGTATACGGTGATTGGTTGTCCCGTAAGTCCCTGATATACAAAGTTGGGCAGCGCCCGGCCATCGTTTAGCCGCATACGCGGCCCGTAAGTATTGAAGATTCGCACGATGCGTGAGTCCACGCCGTGATAGCGGTGATAAGCCATGACCATTGCTTCCGCATATCGCTTCGCTTCATCGTACACGCCACGCGGACCGATCGGGTTCACGCGTCCCCAATAACTTTCCGGCTGTGGACTCACATCGGGATCGCCATAGCATTCCGACGTCGAAGCCAGAAAGTACTTGGCCTTTTTCGCCAGAGCGAGCCCAATCGAATTGTGTGTACCGAGCGCACCGACTTTTAACGTTTGGATCGGCAGTTTCAGATAGTCGACTGGACTTGCCGGTGACGCGAAATGCAGAACATAGTCCACTGGCCCCGGCACGTCGATGTAATGAGAAACATCGTGGCGCATCATCCGAAAATGCGGATCCTTCAGCAGATGAGCCGCGTTTCCCTCCGAGCCTGTTACCAAATTGTCGATGGATAGCACGTCCCAGCCGCGCTCAATCAGGTAGTCGCATAGATGCGATCCGAGAAATCCTGCCCCTCCCGTAATCACTGCGCGCAAGCATCCTCCTCTGGGGACCCCGACTCCCAAGCAAACCGGAACGCATCGTGTCTAATTTCGATGCATTCTAATGCAGGCCAGGCTGCGTACAAACAAGCTGCTCCGGGATTTCTAGCTCACGTATTGGTGGTCAGAGAGCGCGTTGCAGGTAATTCCAGCGGGATCGAAGGATCACTGGCCGAGGCGCGCCCCGCTTGCACCCATCCCTGCCGCGTGAGGAAGGAACCCGCAACCATCGAAGCCGCCGCTACACGCCGCAGTTGAATCGAGCGGCGTGTCCCGGAGCTTCCCGCGATCAGTCGCAGGACCAGAGGCAAAGGCCCGGAAAGAAGTCCCCCGAGGCGCGTAACCCAGCCGCTCTTGCCCCGCTTCAGTGGTACCAAAGCAGGTTTTTTGTTTGCTTCCACGGATATGCCTATCAGGGTTTCCGCCAGCGACGAAGCAATTCCCAGCGCATTGAGCGAAGGACTCGATGCGTGCCCTTTCAGCTCCAGCATCGAGACCGCTGCTCCTACGCCGGAGGCCGCGAAGTGAATGGGCAGTATCCGGACATTTTCGTACCACACGGGAATGGCCGTCGCGCCAACCAGAACGCCCGTATAAGTCGCAAGCCCAAGTCCGAATAATCCCGACAGCGCGCCGGCGGCATTCTCGACGAACTGAAGCGAGCCGCCTCCATTACGAAACGACGTCGCAAACGCCGCCGCCGCGGCTGTGCTCGAAAACGCCACGAGCGTCCACGAACCCACCGACATGGGGCTTTGCAGCTTGAATACACGCAGCATATTCAGAAAGCGTGAAGGCATGCCTAAATCGGCAATGAGTAGGGCAGGCGAAATAGCGCCGCCAATTGCCGCGAGCCACCGCGCATCGCGAATCATTTCGCGATCGGAAGGACTGAGCAGGCCTGCTGCGCAGCCGATCACCGCTGCCGCGCCAGCCGCGCCACCGACAAAAAGATATGCGGGGATTTCCTGCTTCCAGGGCGGCGCTTTCAGGGCAGGCAGCCCGTAGTAGCCCTGTTCGGGCGAAGCTTGCAGAAACGGCGCGCGACCGGGGCGTATGCCCTGCTGCGATACTTTGCCGAGAGTTTCCGCCTCGCGGCGAATCTCGCGCAGGCGCTCTTCGCGCGCGGCATCGTCCTTATATTTCGAGGGCTTGGCTCCGGTGCTCATCGGTTCGTCCATTCACGTTTCTGCCGCCGAGAAATGCGAGCAGGGTCCCCGCCACCATCAACCCTGCGGCAATTCCCACGGATTTCCATCCCATATTCAATCGAATCGTGGGCACTTCCGGATGCGGCGGCAAATTGTAGGATTTCGGATCGCCGCGTGTTATGGAGAGAGCGTGCACCCCTCCCACGCTTGAGTCCTTCGGATCGTAAAGGTGTACGTCCTCAAAGCCCTGGGCCCTCAGTTGCGAGACCCGCATAGCCGCCTCTCTACGCAATTCTTCAATTTCGCCGAATTTAATGGACTCGGTTGGACACGCCGTGGCGCACGCCGGATGCAACCCGGCCTTTTGCCGGTCGTAGCAGAATGTACACTTGAATGCGCGGCCGTCCTGCTCGTTTCTCTCGATCACGCCAAAGGGACAACTCACCACGCAATATCCGCACCCGTTGCAGACATCCGCCTGCACATACACGCCGCCGAACTCCGTGCGCACGATCGAGCCGGTCGGGCAAGCTTCGAGGCAACCCGCATTCTCGCAGTGCTTGCATACGTCGGATAAAAATGCCCATGAGAGCAGGTCGGGCGAATTCCCTCCGTGTGCCGGCTGCGGATCCCCTTCCACAAACTGCACGTGCCGCCACGTTGAATGTCCCAGCGCCGCCGTGTTGTCGTAGGAAAGCCCGCGCCAGTCGAATCCATCGGCCGGAACTTGATTCCATTCTTTGCAGGCAACCTCACAGGCTTTGCACCCGATGCACAGCGTCGAGTCGGTCAAAAATGCAGTGGTTGTCATAAGTGTCGCTGCGCTTCGCGATCGGATCCGCTCATTTGATGAGCGCTGCCGGAAGTGCGCCCTGGCCTCACATTGCAAAGCAGGGCTTTCGTTTCCATGATGCGTACGTTGGGCTCCTCGGAAAGCGCGATCAAATCGTTGACCACGTCTCCCTGAACGAGCCCCCGGTGTCCCCAATGATAGGGCAATCCGACCTGATGAAGGATTCGTCCGTCGACCCGAAGCGGCTTCATCCGTGAGCTGATCTGAGCGCGAGCCTCGACGCTGGCTCGTGCCGTGCTGACGGTCACCCAATTACCCTGCTCGACCCCCAACTCCTCGGCTAATTCCGGCGAAATCTCGCAGAAAAGATTGGGCTGCAATTCCGAGAGATGCGACAGATAGCGCGACATCCCTCCGGCGGTATGGTGCTCGGTCAGCCGATACGTCGTCAGCACGTACGGAAAATCTGGATCGCCGGTGCGCGCAAATTGATTATCTGCCCTTTCGAACTTTCGCGCCGCGGGATCGCTGATCTGCGAGGGATACAGCGCATTCCCGGCGGGCGTCTCGAACGGTTCGTAATGGGTCGGCAGGGGCCCGTCTTTCAGTCCGCTCGCAACCCAAATCCAGCCGAACCCGTCGGGGTGCATGATGAATGGCTTATCGCCTCCGAGTGCGTCATCACCTTCTGCATTCTCCGGAGCTTGATAATCAGGCGGCTTGGTCGCCGTGAAATCGGGAACATCAAAGCCCGTCCATTTCTTCTCTTGTTGATCCCACCACACCAGCTTCTTGCGCTCGCTCCAGGGCGAGCCGTCGGGACGAGCCGAGGCGCGGTTGTACAAAATCCGCCGATCGCTTGGCCATGCCCAGCCCCAGCCGTGGCCCAGAGCATCTTTAGGTTCGCGTTTGCGCGCACGGTTCTCGCTTTCGTTTGGGAAAATTCCAGAATAGATCCAGCAGCCGCACGCTGTAGACCCGTCTGCCTTCAACTCACGGTAGCCGGACACCTGCTTGCGATTGGCCACGGTGTAGCCATTGATCTCTTTCAAGACCTCCTCAACAACCGGCTCGCGCTTTTCTCCTCTGGTCGGATAATCCCACGTGAGCGCATTGAGTGCCTGATGCCGCAGCCGCGGATCGGCTGCCGCCTTTTGCTTCAGCCTGCGGCCCAGGTGGTACATAAACCACGTTTCGCTGCGAGCGTCGCCGGGCGGGTCGACGGCCTTTTCGTGAAACTGGTTCAGCCGCTGCGTATTTGTGAAGCAGCCGTCTTTTTCGGCGTGCCCCGCACTCGGGAAAAAGAAAACTTCCGTATTTATGCTCTCGGACGTCAATTCACCTCGGCGCACTTCCGGCGAGTCGTACCAAAACGATGCCGTCTCGGTTTCCACCATGTCGCGCACAACCAGCCACTTCAGCTTTGCCAAGGCCTTTCGCTCCAGCCCCGAATTCGGCGCGCCCACCGCCGGGTTTTGGCCCATCACAAACAGGCCTTCCATCTTGCCGTCGGCCATGTCGAGCCAATAGCCGATGTGCGAGTGATCGCCCGTAACGCGTGGCAGCCAATCAAAGCCAAAATTATTTCCTGCAGTGGCAGCGTCGCCGTAGTAGGCCTTGAGCAGGCTCACTGCATATTTATCGAAGTTGTTCCACCACCCGGTCTTTGCTTTGTGCGTCGAGATGTACTTCTGAAAGCTCTGCCCATCACTCCCAAGGAAAGGCATCGGCAAGTATCCGGGAAGAATGTCGTACAGCGTCGGAATGTCCGTGGATCCTTGAATGGACGCATGACCGCGCAGCGCGAGAATGCCGCCGCCAGGACGGCCGATATTCCCCAGCAGCAACTGAAGAATCGCCGCCGTTCGAATGATCTGCACGCCCTTGGAATGCTGCGTCCATCCCACGGCATAGCAGATTGCCCCCGTCTTCTCCGGCCCGGAAGCCGAACAGAATGCCTCAGCCAGTTTGAAAAATACATCCTTCGAAATCCCGCACTGCTGCTCAACCAGTTCCGGCGTGTAGCGCTCGAAATGTCGCTTCAACACCTGGTAAACGCAACGCGGATTCTGCAAAGTCAAATCGCGCTCGTAAACGCTTTCCAGGCTCTTCTCTCCGCCGCGGTCTTTCGCATGGCCTCCCGCTTTTTCGCCGCCGCCGTCATCTTCCTTTATCGGCGCCCCTCGATAGGCCCAGGTTTCCGTGCTGTATTCCTTTTTCTCTTCGTCCCAGCCTGAAAATACCCCTTCGAGATCTTCCGTATCGCGGAAATCGTCCCGCAAGAGAACTGCCGCGTCGGTGTAATGCAAAACGTATTCTCGAAAATCTTTTTGGTTTTCGAGAACATGGCGGATGAGCGCGCCAAGCAGAATGATGTCACTGCCGGCCCGCAGTGGAATCCAGATGTCGGCCATCGCAGAGGTGCGCGTGAATCGGGGATCGACGTGGATTATAGTGGCCCCGCGCTTGCGTGCCTCCATCACCCATTGAAAGCCAACCGGATGATTTTCCGCCATTGACGAGCCCATGATCAGGATGACATCGGCATTCGCCAGATCCTGCTGGGCCGTCGTCGCGCCGCCTCTTCCGAATGAGGTGCCCAGACCGGGCACCGTCGAGCTATGTCATATACGGGCCTGGTTGCTGACGCACACCATTCCCAGGCCCGCCGCAAACAGCTTTTTGATTAAGTAATTTTCTTCGTTATCGAGAGTCGCTCCGCCGAGGTGTGCGACGGCCTTCGTATGCATTACCCTTTGTCCGTCTTGCTCTTCGACGAACGTGCGCTCGCGGCTCTCCCACAGGCGATCAGCCACCATATCCATAGCTATTTCCAGATCCATGCCCGACCACGACGTGGCTCCTGGCGCGCGGTAAAGCACCTGTTTCGCTCGGTTCGGATGCGTCAAGAGTTCGTAACTGTCGGCGCCTTTCGGACACAGATGTCCGCGGGAAATCGGCGATTGCGGGTCTCCTTCGATCGAGATGAGCTTGCCGTCTTTATGAAAGATGAGCTGCCCGCAGCCCACTCCGCAATAGGGGCAGACCGAGCGGGCCACCTCCGCGCCGCGATTTCGCGGCTGAAGATTTCGCGTGGCATCGCTCATCGCCTCGGGCCCCGTGCCGTCGCCGCCATAGAAAATCTGGCGCATAAGCGGCCATTTCATCAGAGGATTTGTCATCAATACCCCCACATTGTCCGTACCGCTCTGACGCGTTCCGTAAGCAGTATGGTTTCAACGCATTCCGTGGCATATCGGCTGAAACGTGTAGCGCGCTACAAAATTCGCGGGCATCCGCTCCGGCATCTAATCAAAATGGGAGCAAAAATGAGAGTCACAAAATTTATACCCATTTGTTGCGCTTTCTTACTCGCCACGTTCCTTCCGTTTACGGGTTGGGCCCAGACTCAGAATTCACACCCGGCACAACCCGGCAGCATCAACTACGTCGAGGGCCTGGCATCCATTGGCAATGAGCAACTTGGTACCAGTTCCGTAGGTTCTGTACAACTGCAAGCTGGACAGACGCTCAACACTCAGAGCGGAAAAGTTGAAGTCCTGCTCGTCCCCGGCACGTTTCTTCGTCTGGACGACAACAGTTCGGTAAAGATGATTAATCCCGGCCTCGCCAATACGGAAGTCGAAGTCGAGAGAGGTCGCGCGCTGATTGAAGGCACCGACATCAACAAGAACAACAATATCGAAGTCGATCAGGACGGCGCCAAAACAAAGATCCTGAAAAACGGGTTGTATGGCTTCAATGCCGACGAGCATTCAGTCCGCGTCTATAAGGGCAAAGCCCAAGTCCTCGAAAACGATAAGAAGATCACATTGGACAAAGAGCGGGAGCTGGTGCTGAATACCAATGCCAAACCGAAGGCTCAGAATTTCGACGCCCGGAAGTACGAAGATGATTTCTTCCGCTGGTCGGCACTGCGCTCGGGCTACCTGTCCGAGGCCAGTATCGATCAGGCCAGGGTCTATGTCGATCAAGGACCAGGCTGGTTCGGACCCGGCTGGTATTGGGATCCCTGGTTTGATTGTTATACGTTCATTCCAGGCGCGGGAATTGCGTACAGCCCATTCGGCTGGGGCTTTTACTCGCCGCTCTACGTGTATCGCTCGCCCTTCTACTATGGGGGTTACTACGGTTACGGCCGCCCACACCCGTTCGGCACCTTGCATTATCCGTACGGCCATGGGATTGAGCCGCGGGACGGCTTCCGCGGGCCGGTCGGCGGTTTCCATGGCGGTGGTCTCAGGGGTGGCTTGGGCGGTGCGCGCGGCGGAGTCCACGGCAGAGGCGGCGGTCGGCGATAACCTTCTGGTGCTCGGGGCGGCAATCAGCGGTGAACTTCAGCGCCCGGTTACTAAACACGCCGAGTTGCCGAAATTCAGCCAACGCGTCCCGACGCATCCGCGTCGGCGCGTCGGGCCTTACTGACGCAGGGCCATTTCTGGCGTCATATGCTGTTCCGAAATGTCATTTCCACATGCTGCATCAGTGGCTCGGCGCTTTGCAGCACGAAGTAATTTTCAGCCGAGAAAAGTGTCCGGCAGCCCGGACAAGTGTTGCTGATCAGCGGATCGTCCGCAGAACCGCTGTTACCGCTGCCCGGGTCTTCCATCTGCTCCAGAATGAATTCGGAATTGCAGTAATCACATCTCCTGCAGAGGTAAGCAAACATATTTTTGTATACCTCCGATCAAAATGTCCTCGACGCACGCCGCGCCACACCTCAAGAGTTCACCCTCTCCGGCTCTTCCGGATCTGAGCGGCCGACGATCTTCGCCGTCGCTGCGTCACGGATGAAATATCCTGCGGGCACTGTGCGCGCCAGGGTTCTGAGTTTTTCTCGTGCTTCTTCGAGCGTTGTTGCCTCTGCAACCCACAGCGGATCTCCTCCACTTAGTTCGCGGAAAATGTCGTATCCAAGGCTCATATTTTCCCCTGTACGGCCCCAATACGTGCTCTTTCCGTCGGCGATGAAAATCCAATACTGCGATTTCGCCGCTTTTGTATGCGCGTTCATGATGCTTTGTCGCCGCCGAACGTAATTCTCATTTCAGTGAGGGTTGAGCAAAATCGGTGCCAAAGACAGCGGTACACGTTGCTTGCCGTGGGGTGGCTGAATCTCAACGGTTTACGATGATTGCGCCGTGTGAGTTTCGCTCACTTAGGGTGTCGCTCGCTCGCAGATACATTGTAACGTTGAGGCAAAGCATTCCCGTCGCATGCAGTTTTGCGCCACTGGCTAGAGTACTGCTTTAAGTAGGTATTTCTACGGCCTTGCTTCAGGGAATTGCCGGATTGCAGGTTCCCGATGTCACTACTCAACCCTGCCGGCCCGCGTGGACGTCCCCACCTACTGCGGAGCGGGTCCCCGGACGATTTGCACCAAGTCGTCCGGGCGAATCCATTTCGCAAACGCGGCGCGCACGTCATCCGCGCTCAAGTCAAAGAACCGCTTCGCCGCGCGATCGGGTTCATTGAGTGGGAGGCCGATTTGTGCGCGGCGCACCAAGGCGTTGGCGACTCCGTCTTCGCTCGCTTCGCCCAGCGGAAGCTGGCGCAGCACCAGAGCCTTGGCGAGTTGCAATTCGCCCGGCGTGACGTTTTCTTTTTGCATAGCGATCAAATCGCGCTGGATCAGTTGCCGCGCTTTGGACACGTTCTTTGGGTCGCAGGCATAGTCCACGGTGTAGATCGTTCGCGTTTTTTGCGCGTTCAATACCACGTCCACGTTGTAAACGTATCCGGTCACCTGCCTGAGGTCGTGGTAAAGGCGCGTGGCATAGAAACCGCCACCGAGAACGTGATTGCCGAGTTGCAGCGGGTAGTAAGCATCGTCGAAGCGCGTGATCGGAATCGTCTCGGAGAGATTAACGGAATCCTGAAGCTCGGTCGGATCGGGCACATTTTCCGCAGACGGCTTGTTGGCGGGCACTCGCGGCAGATCAACCTCTGGTTTTCCACCCTCTACTCTCCAGGAGCCAAACGATTTTTCAATGGCAGCTTTCGCCTCTTCCGGCGTGATATCGCCGATCACCGCAATCGTCGTCAAGTCCGGCCGGATTGTTTTCGCGTAGTATTGCTTTATGTCGTCAAGAGACAGGGACGAAACCGTTTCGGGAGTCGTCTGCCTCAGTACAGGATCTTTGGCGGGGAAGAGCGCAACATCGAGCGCATGTCCGGCGCGATAGCCCGGGCTCTTGAGTTGTCCTGCGACGAACTGTGCCGTCTGCGGTTTCAGCACGTTGAAAGCTTCCTGCGGCAGGGCCGGATTGAGCTCATTGTCTGCCAGCAACTGTACGCCCCGCGCAAAATCCTGTTTCAGCACCTGCAGCGTGAATCCATAGCCGGCCGATTCCTCCGCCGCGATATCGTCCAGCGCTTTCTGGAAAGCCAGCCGATCGAGATTCTTCGTGCCATAGGAAAAGAGATCGTCAAGCAACCGGGCGACGCCGTCCTGGCCCATCGGCGTTTCCATGTCGGGATCGTGCCGCACGTTACCGACGACCGTCACCGTCGGCGTGACTTTCACGGTGCGCACGATCAGGCGTAGCCCGTTCGAGAGCGTCATGTCCGTGGCCGCCGGTTGTGCCGGCGGAATTTCGAGAGTCAGCAAACGCGAACTGGCCCACTCCGGCAGTTCAACCGGTTTATTGGGTGTCGCCGTAAGTTGCTCGGCTCCGCCGAACCCATTTGCAGCCACGGCTTCGCCCGAGGGCGACGGTTTCAGCTCCGCGGTGATGGATCCCGTATCAACCAAGTAGGTCCTTGCCACGCGATTCACATCCTCGACGGTAACGCGCTTCATCGCTTCCACGTCCTCGTCGGGCGAATTGCGTCCTTCTGCCGCCAGGGCGTCTGACCACACCGCAGCCAGTCCTGGAACCGAATTCCGGCGAAATTCCGCTACGGCTACTTCACGCCGCTTGGCCGCTTCGACCAAATCCGCCGGCACTCCGTTCATTGCATAGTCTGCGATGATCTTGCGCATCTCCTGAAAGATCGGAGCGGAGTTGCCGCCCGCCGGCAGTACCGCCACGCTGAACGCCATGCTCGCTTTCGGATGAGTCTCGGCGATGCCAAACTCGGTTTCCAGCGCTTTGCCCTGCGGCACCAGCGCATACAGATTGCCGCGCTGGCTGGCCAGCACATCGCTCAAGATGTGAACCGCCGCAAAATCCGGGCTGTCGGTCCCCGGTACTCGATATGCGATAAACGCCAGCAAATACGGCAGGTTGCTGGGCAGCGTGAACGACTCGGATTTTACCGGGCTTAAATTTACTTCCGGGCGGGAGGGCAACTGCTTCCGCGGAATTTTTCCGTAGTATTCCCTCACTTTGGTGAGCGTTGCCGCCGGATCGACGTCGCCGGCGATCACCAAGATGGCGTTGTTCGGCGCATACCACGTCTTATAAAAATTCTTCAGCATCTCCGCCGTCGTGGCATCGAACGATTCTTTCGTACCTAACGGATCGTGACTGTACGGCGTCCCCGAGAAAAGATCCTCGCTCGCGCGGGTCACGAATTTGTATGTGGGATTTGACAGGTCGCGCGCCACCTCCTGTTCGATCGCCCCTCGCTCCTGGTCCCATTCGGCCTGCGAGTCCTCGATCTCCTGCATGCACGCGGCGTCCACGCGCAGGGCTACGTCCAGATCGGTGGACGGAATCGTGGTGTAATACTGGGTGATGTTTTGTTGCGTATCCGCATTGTCGAATCCGCCCAACTGCGCGTAAATGGCCGAAATCTGATCTCCTGTTAGATTTGAACAGCCGCGGAAAGCCATGTGTTCCTGCGCGTGCGCAGTGCCCGGAAAGCCCTGTGGCGTTTCGTCCGCGCCTACTAGATAGTTCTGCTCGACCGTAACCACGGGCGCGAGTGGGTCGCGCAAAATCACCACGCGCAAGCCGTTATCCAGCGTGGCGCGGGTCACCTCGCCCGGCTGCCCGGTCGGCGTGCCTTGCGCAAAAATCAGAACCGCCGCCAGCAGCGAAACCGCAGTCATTCTCACAATGGACCAGAACATGGCTTTGCTCCTGCCAGGAATGCGAAGGGCTTCACTCGATCTCTCGATTGTCGCCGGGTCAGCTCAAAACCGCAAATCCCTATTTTCCCCGATGCGCAACAAGCAAATTTCGATGCTCTTGATGACACCGTTGGTTTCATCGGTCTGCGGGGGCCTCACGCTTGTGGGGGAAGCCGCGCTATTTCTCAATTCGACGGTTGGCGCCCCAGCACGAGGTAATGCGCGATGACGTAACCCAGAGCGCCTCCGGCGAATGTGTCGGAGGTGAAGTGCGCCTGCAAGGTAACACGGGAAAGTCCAACTGCGGCTGCGAGGCCATAGGCGACCCACCTGTGCCATGCCGGATGCGGATACCGGTCCGCAAAAGTTGTAGCCACGGCCATGATCGCGATCTCATGGCCCGAGGGCATGCTGCCGATTCCGCCCAGCCACCCGCCGTGATACACCTTGAACCAGCTGTCGGTGAAATTCCCGCCCGTTGGATATGTAACGGGCGCCTCGCGGCCCCCAAGGTCCTTCATCACCGTGGTCAGGATTTCCGCATCGATTACCGCTTCACCGGCCAGGATGAATGTCTGCTGATCGTAAGAGTTCCTTCGCGCGATCGCCGCCAGATAGAACGCCGATGCGAATGCCTCCGTTGCAGTCGCCGTGTTGTACCCGGCCAGCACATTGTTGAATCCGCTGAGTGGCTGGAGATTGTTTCTTGCCCATCTTGCGTCATGCGCGTCCACAGTCATGAGCAGGCCGGTCGCGCCAATGATTGCCAGCGTGGGTTTCCAGTGATGACGGGCTGCTGCCGAAAAGGGGAAAAGCCACATTCTTTTTTGATCGCCCAGCAAATCGGGCGCGACGCCTTTCCATTGGTTGCCCATGACGCGCCACTCCGAAGGGCCGCGTGGCGTTGTGCTGGTTAAGAATGATATGGGAAGAAGTGCGGGAGCAGAGCTTGCCGGTAGCTCAGGCGCGGCGGCATCCGCCGCCGGGTTGGAAACCGTGGGCGCCGTTGCGACCTCTCCCGGCCCTGCCGCAAGCTCCTCGGGAGTTAGCGTAACCTGCGACTTCCCTTGCGGTGTTTCCTGGGCGGCGCAAACCTGCACGACAAGAATCGCACACAGCAGTAGAGCGGGTGATAGCCATTTGCGCATCAGGGGCTCCGATCGTACCGGGAAATGCGGACGCCGAGTTTCGCGTCAGCCGAGAGCTGAGCAGGTGTGGGCGGAAGCTAGCACTCACCATCTGGCCAATTCTAGGCGATTGCTGTCGATAACCACCAGTTTTCATTCCGATGAATTTAACTTTTTTGCTAACGGAAATGCTCTAACCATACACGTGCGCGAGCGGAGCGTCATTGGTCCCCTCGCGTTTAACCGCGCGAATGTGGGAATAATCAGCTTATGCCTTGCTTAGCGATTCGCTCAATGCCGCTTTTACGCGTTGCGACGTGAAGGGCGCCTGCCGAATTCGCGCGCCCGTCGCATCGAAAATCGCGTTTGCGATAGCCGCAGCTACAATGGTGATCGAAGTTTCGCCGGCGCCGGTCGCGCGTTCATCGGGGCGATTGATTAATTTGACTTTGAACTCCGGCACCTCGATGCCGAGCGGCAAACTGTGATAGGTCTGCCAATCGACGGAAGTCACTTTCTCATTGTCCCAGGTGACCTCCTCGCCCAGCGCGCGGCTCATCCCTTGCAACGCGCCGCCTTCGATCTGGTTCCTGAGCCCGTCAGGATTGGAAATTGGTCCCGAATCGTTGCTGAAGAAAATCCGTTTCACGGTGACTTTGCCGTTGTCCTGGTTCACTTCCACATCGGCGACCATGGCCGCCCAGCCGTTTTCGCCTTCGTAGGCGACGCACGAAAAGCCGCGCCCGCTGACCACGCCGGTCCTGCGAGTCTGCTGTTTCGGCGAAGGACGCGTTTCCCAGTTGGCTAGTTCGGCTGCCGCTTTCACTACCGCAATCAGCCGCTCGTCGCTCAGATGTCGCAGCCGGAATTCCACCGGATCGGCCTTGGCGCGCGCCGCCAGCTCATCCATGAACGATTCATGCGCAAATGTATTCTGCAGCCGCGCCGGCGACCGCAGCGGAGCCGTAAAAAGCGGCGACGGAATATTGTGCGTCAGCGATCGCTCGGCCTTAACTTTTCCGCTGCCTTCCGCTTTCCCCGCGACCGTGCCTGTCACGTACGAAGGCACGCCGTTGCTGTTGTTCGTATACGCCCGCGGCTCTGGCGCCGGACTCCTTGCTTCAAACGGTTCAGGCGCAAAGCCCGCCAGTTCTCCGGTGATCACGTTTCCCGGTCTGGTGTAGCCGGGCCGGTTTCCTTTATTCGCCGACCATGATTCGTGGTCCCACGCGATGATATTGCCCTGCGCGTCCAGGCCGGCGCGTTCGTCCATCACAAACGCGAATCCATAATTTTCGCCCCAGGCCATCTCGTCTTTTCGCGACAGTTGCACGCGCACCGGTTTGCCCACCGCCTGCGAGAGCAGAGCCGCGTCATATGTAACCGTATCGGCAGCGTTTAACCCGTAGCAGCCGGATCCGCGCTTGAAGATCACGTGCACATTTTCAGGCTTGAGGCCGAGCAGAATCGCCGTGCTGTTTCGCACCGGCCACACACCCTGCGTCGGCGAGTAAAGTGTCGCTTTTTCCCCCTGTACGTCGGCGACTGCGCATGACGTGCCCATCGATCCGTGCATCTGGTTCGGATAATAATAAGTCGCCTTCACGACGGTGGCCGCCCGTCCCAGCTTCTCGTCCACGTCTTTCGAATTTACCAGCAACGTATCCCGCACCGGCTGCTGCGTTCGCAGGTAATTGTAAAAATCGGCGTGGCTCGGCATGCCGGTGCCCGCGCTCCAGTTGACCTTCAGCTTGTTGGCCGCCTGGATCGCCTGCCACGGCTTTTCCGCAACCACGCCGACGAAGTCGTTCTTGACGACCACTTTCACCACGCCCGGAATGCCTTGCACCGAGCTTTCATCCACGCTCATGACTTTCGCGCCCACGGCCGGTGGCCTTACGACACGGCCGTGCAGCATTCCCGGCAACCGGACGTTATGCACAAATTCGAATTGACCCGTAACTACGGCCGGCAGGTCCGGCCGCCGCGCCGGTGTGCCCAGCACGGTCCACTCGCTCGCCGGTTTGCGCTTCGCATTCGGATCGAGCTTTAGTTCGAATTTCTTGCCGCCCACCAGTTCGCCGTAACTGACTTTCTTCGAAGCGTCGCTCTTCCCTCGCACCGCGCCGTCCATCGCGACGAGTTCGTCCTTCGCCACTCCCAGCCGCATCGAAGCCAGTTCGATCAGCGCCTCGCGTGCCGTGGCGCCGGCCAGCGCAAGATTTTTTTCGTTGAAGTTCGTCGGATGCGACTGGCTGCCCGACGTGATTCCTTGGTCCGGCGTGAGCGCCGTGTCGGAATAAATGAGCTTCACGCGCTCAAATGGAACGCACAGCTCTTCCGCGACCAGTTGAATCTGCGCCGTAGAAATTCCTTGCCCCAGTTCCGATTTGCCCGTGTACGCGGTCACCGCGCCGTCCGCTCCGATGGCGATCCAGGAATCGAGTTCGTTGAGCGGCGGCGAGCCCGCCGTGCCGCCCGCAAACAGGTTCTGCTGCGCCGCTGCCGTTTCGAGCGCCCCGTGCATGCTGAAGCTGACGACCAGCGCCCCGGTGCCAAACAAAAACGCGCGCCGCGAAAATCCCGCGCGGCTGAGCGCCGCCGCGGCTTCTTCGGTCAACGTGGGATTGTGCATGAGTTCTGGCTGCTTGCTCATTTCGCCGCCGCCTCTCTCGCGACTTCCTTGCCGTGACCGTCTCGCACTCTGTATATGGCGCGCATCATTCGCACGTGTGTAAAGCACCGGCAGAGCACGCCAGAGAGCGCCTGCTGGATCTCCTGGTCGCTGGCCTTCGGATTCTTGTCCAGGAACGCCTTCGCAGTCATGATGACCCCGTTCACGCAAAACCCGCACTGCGCCGCCTGCTCTTCGATAAACGCCTGCTGCAGCGGGTGCAGCTTTTCCGTCGTGCCAATGCCTTCAAGCGTGGTAATCTCCGCACCCTCCACGCTTTTCACCGGCGTGATGCACGAGCGGATCGCCTCGCCTTTCATGATTACCGTGCAGGCGCCGCATTGGCCCAGCCCGCACCCAAACTTCGGTCCGTTCAGGGCCAGATCGTCGCTCAGGACATATAAAAGCGGCGTCGTTGGGTCAACGTCCACCGCGTGGACTTTCCCGTTTATCTTCAAATTGATTGCGCTCATATCTTTGAAGGTATTGCCGCCGCCGGCCTTCCGTCAAGCCCGTTGTTTTCGCACCTGCCGTTGTAGCTCAGGTCGGGCGGCGGTTCCTTTCGGCAGACCTGAAGTAGGCTCGGCCGTTTGTAGCGCCAGGACTTAACTTGGTTGAGGCGTGTCTTTCGCTGGCACAGCGACTCCTGGCGCTACTTCTCGGAGTACACGCGCTGTCATCACGAGGCCGCCACAACGCGACACGATGTGGTCGCCGGTGGGAGGTGGCGGCCGAGGGGTCTGCCGTTGCCTTTCAGCCCGTGCGGCCAGCGCCTCAAGCCTTCAGGAGCGCCCCGCCGATCGCGATCACTGGCCGTCCAAAGGTGGCATTGGTCACTTCTGCAAACGAAAGGTAGAGCGCATCCAATCCCGTCAGCAGCCCAATCCAACCGCCCGCGTGCCGCCATGCAACTCCCAGCCCGAGGTCGCCTCCTGCGAGGAGGAAAAACGTGATCCACAGCAGCAGAAAAACCGACCACAACGTAAGGTTCGTCCGGAAGGTCGGAATCCACATATAAAGTGTGAAGACTCCCCACATCAGCAGCGACACTCCCACGCCTCGCGGATCCGGCGCCTTAATCCAGCCGGCTCCAATAGTCCAGTTAAGGAACGCATACCACCACCAGAAAGCTCCATACGATGTAAAGGCGACCGTGCCAAAAGTATTCCCGTTCCCGTACTCCAGGAAGCCGGCGATGATCTGCGCCAGCCCACCGAAGGCAAACGCCAGCGGCACGACTGCGGGCACAGCCTCGGCGGGCAAAAGGCCGGCGTTGATCGTGCTGAGCACTACTGTGGTTAACCCGAAGGCGGCAAGTCCGAGCGGCGCCGGATTTGCGACTCTTCCAGTCGCCGCCACTAGATCTTTCGAAGCTGTATCTAGCTGGGCCATGATTCGCTCCTCTGATTTTGGGTCTGGCTGCTGGGCCGGCAACTGCGCGGGTTTCCGCGGTTGCACTCACAGGCTGGATTTTGCGCTGGTGTATACCCCATTTCCAGCTCTGGTGCCAGCGTTCTGTAATGCGCGGCCGTGCCGCCCGGTTCTACCCCCCACGCCTGCGCTGTTGGTCGGGTGAGGGACTAGGCTTCTGTCTGATTGTCGTAGCGAAGAATCCCTCGCACGCTTTATCGTCGTTCGACGAATCGATCCCTGTCCGGCGCTTTCTTGAGTTCTGTGGATATCACCTTACGACTCCAGGTCGCAAAGCATTGCCCTCCGGCTAACCGACCTAACCCCCTTTGTTGTTACTAAAATACAGGTAACCTATTGCGCAAGCCACCACCAATCCGCGCCCCTACTTGCGCCGCCGCTTGCTACCCTAGCTGCACAAACAAAGCCAATAGAAACCGGCCCGAATGCGAGCCTCTAGCAAGCTCGCGCTAGACCTAATCCCGATTGGTAGGAGTCAAACCGTGAAAACCGCTACTCTGCTTCTCAAATCGACGGCCATCCTGGCCATCTCTCTGGGACCTGCCCTCGCGCACGCCTCAAAGCAAACGGCGACATCCGCAACGCAGGTACCCAAGACGAATTTTCCCGCCAGCGCCGCCACCGCGCCCGCTTCCAGTGCCAACGCTGTTTCCCACACCACTAAAGCCATGAACTTCCGCCGCGCCAAGGGCGCCACCGTGGTGGATTTCCAGGGCACCAAGCTGATGCCCACCGCTGCTGGCCAAGCCAAAGTTGAATTAAAAAATAACCGTATGTATATCGACGTTAAATTTGCGCGTCTCGATGAGGCCACCAAATTCGGCCTGCAATACCTCACCTACGTCTTTTGGGCTGTTTCTCCCGAAGGCCGCGCCGAAAACCTCGGCGAAGTCATCCTGAAAAATGGCGAATCCGAAATCAAGGCCGACACCTCGATGCAGACCTTCGGCATGATTGTCACCGCCGAGCCTTATTACGCCGTTACGCAGCCGGGCGACATGGTCGTACTGGAAAATACCGTCCCGTCGGGGGCCGGCGCCGAGAATATTGACGCTACCTATGAACTGATCGGCCCGGGCGCGTACTCCTCCTCCAACACCAAGATCGACAACGCCATCTTCGGCATCGACCGAAATACGCCGCTCGAACTTTTCGAAGCCCGCAACGCCATACGCATCGCCCGCAACGCCAATGCCGATAAATACGCCGGCTCCGCTTTTGCCAAGGCACAGCAGCAGCTTCAGGCCGCCGAAGACACCTACCGCCAGCACCGCGATCGCAAAGTCATCGACTCCGCTTCCCGCGACGCCGTTGAAACCGCCGAGGAATCTCGCGTTATGGCCGTAAAGGCCAAGGCTCAGGAAGACGCTCAGGCTCGCATCGCCGCCGAAAAGGCTGCCGCCGAGCAGCGCGAAGCTCAGGCGCGCGCCCAGGCTGCTGCCGAAGCGCAGCGCCGCCAGCAGGCCGAGCAGGACCGCCTGGCCGCCGAGCAGGCCAAGGCCGAAGCCGAGCGAATGAAGCAGGAAGCGGAAGCTGCTGCGCAGCAGGCTGCGCAGCAGAAGCAGGAAGCGGAAGCCGCGCGCCAGGCCGCGCTTGCCCAGCAGCAGGCCGCCGAAACTCAGGCTCAGCAAGCCGCCCAGGCCCGCGCCGCTGCCGAAGCCGAGGCCGCAAAGGCTCGCGATGCCGCCGCCAAAGCCGAAGCCGAAAAGGCTCAGCTCCGCGCGCAGCTTCTGCAGCAGTTCAACGCCGTCTTGCAGACCCGCGATACCGCTCGCGGCCTCATCGTCAATATGTCCGACGTGCTCTTCGATACCGGCAGTGCCGACCTCAAGCCCGGCGCTCGCGAAAAGCTCGCCAAGATTTCCGGCATCCTGCTGGCCCATCCCGGACTCTCGTTACAGATTGAAGGGCACACCGACAACGTCGGCTCCGATGAATTCAATATGAATCTCTCCGGCCGCCGCGCCGATAGCGTGCGGGATTATCTGGCTCAGGAAGGCGTTGCTGCTTCTTCGATGGCCACTAAGGGCTTCGGCAAGACGCAGCCTGTGGCCACCAACGACACCGCCGAAGGCCGCCAGCGCAATCGCCGCGTCGAACTCGTCGTAAACGGCGACGCCATCGGCAATTCCGCCTCTGCGGGTACGCCGCCAGTGGGCGCAGCTCCCACCGGGAGTCTCCGCGGCGTTAGCGCCACTTCAACTCAGCCGAATTAGTTCCCCTAGTAGCCCGGGGCGCTCGCCCGCATTTGGGAAGGCATGCCAGTGTGATAACTGCAAACACTGTCCGACCACAAGCCTCACTGGTACACTCGCCTTATGAGTCCCCGCCCAGCCGAAGCTGATTTTGGTATTGAAATAAATTTCCAGCCCGGCAGCGATGCTCCCGCCAGAGTATTTAAGGCGATGACTGCACTCATAGAAACGTTTGAATCCATCGACAGAGAGTTGGTTAATTCCGTCGCCAAGATTCAGCCAGTTCTATTGCTTGAGGATATTGAAGCTGGATCTGTCAAAACGTGGCTTCGCACACAATTGGAATCTCTCAAGAGGGGCTATTCAGAGGCTAGAAGGCTAAATCGCTATACTACGATCAGTGTACACCTAGCAAAGAACCGTGCGAGGCCCATCCCCTCACGCGCGTATGTTTGATCGTACGCATTGACCCGCGCGGTAAAATAGAAGCGACGCTCGCGAAAGAAGCTGCTTGAGCGCATCGTCTCGCCGGAAACGAACCCCACATAGCGGCGAGCGCACACAGAAAAATCTTTTTCGAACAAAGGGCTCGCGCAGCCGGGCCGTCACCCTCTCCTCCGAGCCTGCGGCAAGCGCTGGATACCTTCTCTGCGCCCTCTGCGCCTCTATATACTCTGTGTTGAGTTCGCGCTGGCGTCGCCCAGGTGCCGCACAAGCCGCGCACCCGCACAATTTTCAGACGCAACTCTCATGGAATCATATCCTTGCATAGGCAATAATATACTTGACAAATCATCCTTAATTCCGTAAGCTAGGCCCATCATGAAAACCCCTAAAACACTCCAAGACGCCATTAAGTTCTTTGCCGAACCCGGAAACTGCCTCGCTTACATGATCGGGATTCGCTGGCCGAATGGCGTCGAGTGCCCCACTTGTGGGCGCAAAGACGTAGTGTTCCTTGCCAATCAGAACAAATGGCAATGCAAGAGCGTCCACCATCATCGGCAGTTCAGCGTCAAGGTCGGGACTATCTTTGAGGATTCGCCGATCCCGCTGGATAAATGGCTCGTCGCTGTGTGGATGATTACAAACTGCAAGAACGGGGTTAGCTCTTACGAAATAGGACGGGCGCTCGGCGTCACCCAGAAGTCGGCTTGGTTCATGCTGCATCGCATTCGTTTGGCAATGCAGAAAAAGTCCCTCATGAAGTTGGGTGGTAAGGGCCATGAGGTAGAAGTAGACGAAACTTTCATTGGCGGAGCGGCACGCTTCATGAACCAAACTCGCCGTCGCCGTTTGGTCACAGGAAGCGGCGTCGGTGGCAAGATGCCGGTTATCGGGATTCTTGACCGAAAGACCAAAGAAGTTCGCGCAACTGTAGTGCCGACTCGCCGCAGGAGCCATCTTGAGCCGGAGATTCTCGCAAACGTGAAACAAGGAAGTTCGCTCTATACCGACGATCTCATGTCCTATCAGGGACTCTGGTACAAGGGCTTCGAGCACAAGGTTGTTGACCATGCCGTTCGCTACGTGGATGGGCAGGTACATACAAACGGACTTGAAAACTTCTGGTCGCTTCTCAAGCGCGGACTCAAGGGTACTTACGTTAGCGTCGAACCGTTCCATTTGTTCCGATACGTTGATGAACAAGTTTTCCGGTACAACAATCGGGCAACAAAAGATAGCAAAGTCACTGATGGCGACCGCTTTGATATGGTTCTCTCTCACGTTCTCGGTAAGCGGCTCACCTTTGCCGAAGTTACTGGCAAAATCGGTACGACGGATTCCTTGCCCAACTAGGCTCCCTCGCGGGAAGCGGAAGATTTCCTAGATTTCTTCCGCTTTTTTGCGCGTTTTTCCGCGTCCAGCTTGGTTTTTATTTCACTATGCGGAACCTTCAACAGTTCGCGCATCGTGCGGTCAAAGTTGTCAAATTCTTTACTCATAGATGTAGCTCCCACGGCGAACCAAACGGGTCAACCTGTGCTGTTTCCACGCGAATAATTACGCACGCCTCGTTGGCCCCATCGCCCATCGAGAACAACAGTGTGTCGGTTTCCACGGTCAGCTTAGTAATGAGCTTATCGTCAGTCATGAGGCAATACATTGGGTTTGGAGTCGGTTCATCTCCTGGGCGCACGTGCATTTCTGATGCATCCGCTGGTATGCGAAGGGCGTCAATGAGCACTTTCATTCGATTATCGATATCTCCTGCCGAATTTAGAATTTGTCCAGGGCGCTCCGGGCGCAAGAGGAGCACATCAAGGGATAGAACAAGACCGTTCGGCTCGGTTGCCATTGGAATAAAACCGACACCAGCCCTTTCATGACGACGCGCTAGGTGCTCCAGAAATGGCCTTGCTGGAATTACAGGGCGCTCATCTTCGTCTATTGATACTTTCCTATTGCCATAGACAGAAAGGGCCGGATGTGTTTCCCAGAGCTTTTTCATTTGTTCGTGGAAGTGCCTGCGGATAGCATGTTTCTCCCACACGCGTGCATTTGACCTCCCTGCCGATTTGAGTAAACCTCCTGCGTAGATCAAATGAAACTGCATGACACTTCTCTTGGCATAATCCGGAGGATCATCAATTAGAGTCCTTTTCACTCATGTTTCACCTGTGTCTTCCCAGCATCATAATATGGCCGACGAGGGTCTGATTCGTCAACTATATTATTGCCCTTGCATATTTTCGCGGAGTAACTCTCATCGAATCATATCCTTATGCAAAAAACCGGGGGTAGGGGTGGGGGGTAAACATTTTGAAGACCACTTTTTCGGCAATCAACCGCCGTGCGCTTTCGCACCGCCGCAACCCGGTCGTGTAGCGGCGGCGATCGACGCGGCAGAGTCTTGGACGGGACGTAACTTTCAAGTACGAAGTACCGCAAAATGAACACTTACGCGAAAGAAGGGGAGGGGGCCGATTATTGTTAGTTGGCAAATCCCATGACAAGTTTCCAGGGTGCTTATCAGCAATCCTTTGTCGCGGACGGCCTACTGGCCGGATTGCAACCCGGAGGAAGGCAGTAAACCTTGCTGCGCCTCGAGCATTGACTCGAGCACGCAGCGGCGTAGCTTTCCGCATCTGATGAGCATGCGCAACCGATTCGCACAGACAGGCTTTGTTTGGCTGCTCAGGCTGGCTGCGGTCTATGCCGTCGCCGGCGGTGCCCACGCGAAAGACAAGCCGCTGGTCTGGAAGCCAATAGAAGAAGCTCTCCTGCGCGTCAACGACGCCCCACCGAAAGACTGGGCAGCCTATCACGCCGGAAAAAAGAATGATCCCCTGCTGCTGCAGATCGGCAATCGTTTCTTACTGATCGAGAGTCACAATCGGCGGGTGTTTGAACTCGATGCCTCAAAGATCGGGCACAAAACCGGCGAGCTTCTCTGGAGCCTGTCAGATCGTCCGGCCATGCCGCTGCCCACTTCGGATTGGACAGTGGACGATATCGGCGCCGCGTTTGTGGTCAAGGTCAAGCTGGATGCGGAAAATGCGCTGGTCGATCTCCAGCTTCCGCACCCGCCCGACGTGGGTTCGCTTCCGCAGTTACCGCCTTCTCAAAACCAGGACCGCCGCCGCGAAAGATGATCTGCTGCCCGTGTGGCCAGCACCTTTGCCCGTGCGGCTTCCTCCAGTCCCCGTGAGGGTAGCACCCCATGCGGCGAGCTCTTACTTGTTGATGTTCTTGTTCAGCCAGCCGTCGATGAACTTGATGACTTCGTCGCTATTCCGGTCGAGGAACATCTCGTGCATGTTCCCGTGGATGCCGGCGTCTTCCAGTCGCACGAAATCGTCTTTCGCGCCGGCCTGATTCAGCCACTTGGGAATGCACACGTCAAAGACGCGGTGATAGGTGCCTTCCGCAGAAATCGAGAGAATGCGCATATTCTCGAAACTGACCAGCTTGTGCACCGGCGGGTCCTGCAGATAGCAGCCGACTTCGTCGCCCGGCCGCTCGGATGGCTCGAGATGAACCTTGAGCTCCGACGGGTCGCTGATCGGCGGATCGAACTTGAATGGCCTCGTCGTCAGGCCCCAGGACTTCGGATTCACGCGGGTGTACGCGACTTTGGCCGTATCCACGACGCCGATTTGCGGACCGCCCGGCTCGATCGCCACCATGCCGGCGATCAGCTTCGGCCGGTCGTTGGCCACGTCGAAGCCGATTCCGCCGCCCTGTGAATGGGAGATAAGGATGACCGGCGTGCCGATTTGATCGAGCAGCGCATCGCCTGCGGGAACGGCCAGCGCTTCCTGATCGTCCACAAATTGCATCTGGCCCTTGATGAAGTTGTCGAACACTGGATCGCCGCGCATGCCCTTCATCGGCGAATCGCTCGGCCACTGGGTGTATTTCTTCATGCGCGGGAAATTTCCACCGGATGTCGCGGGAGCCGTCCAGATCTGCTCCAGTTCGAGGGCTGTGCGGATTCCGAGCTTGCCGTCAACTCCCGGCACGTAGGGCGAGCGCCCGCGCGCCGGATAATCGACCATGTACACCGTGTAGCCTTGGGAAACGAGGTAATAGGCCCAGCCGGGGCGTCCATCAGGCGTCTGGCGCCAGACCGCGCCGGTCTGGCCGTTGCCGTGGAAGAAGACAATGGGATAGGGATGCCGCACCTGCTTTGGCACCCATACTTCCGTGTACATCGCATCGCCCATTACCTTCTTGCCCTGGTAATCCTCGTATCGGCCGCCCGCATAGAGGAATCCCTGGCGCGCGATATTTTCTGTCGGGAAGGTCGTGATCGTCGATGGCGGCGTAGCCATCGAAGGCTTGTCTTTCTGCGGGACGTTCTTTTCGATCCAGTTGCCGATGAACTTGGCGATGTCGTCGCTATTTTTCTCGAGCATCATCTCGTGGCCATTGCCATGAATGCCAACGTCCTCGAGCCGCACAAATTGCGTGTGCACCCCGGCCTGATTGAGCCACTTTGCGAGGCAGGGATCATATTCGCGGTGATACCCGCCTTCCGAAGAGAGGTACACGACCGGTATCTTTTCGAGGTTCACGAGCTTGTGCGCAGGCTCTTTCTGGACATAGCAGGGAACGACGTCGCCGGGAGCATCGGATTTCTCTTCCAGCACCGGATTCAGTTCCGAGGGATCTTTGACCGCCGGTTCGTAGGTAACCGGCTGCGCCGCAACGCCCCACGTCAGCCCGCCAGGGCCGTCGGCATACTTCATTGTGGCCGGATTCACGTTTTTGATTGGCGGCGCGGCTGGTTCGACGGTGACGATAGCTTTCACCAGATTCGGCCGCGAATCGGCGGTGAGCCAACCGGGCGTGCCACCCTGCGAATGTGTTAACAGAATAACCGGCGAATGGATGGCGTCGAGCAGCGCAACGAGCGCGCGGTGCGTCATTTCATCCTGACTCACGGGCCCGCCGCCGGTGAGAAATTGCACCTGCGTCTTGGCAAAATTGTCGAAGATCGGATCGCCCATCAATCCGGTGCCCGGAAACTGGCTGTGCAGATGGGCGCGCGGGAAATTGCCCTTCTTGGCCGAAGCGGTGAAGATTTGTTCCAGATTATCGACGTCGCGGATGGTGAGATTACCGTCCACTCCGGGCACGTACGGCGAACGGCCGCGGGCCGGCGAATCGACCATGTATTGCACATAACCTTGTTTCGCGAAGTAGTAAGCCCATCCTGGGCGTCCGTCGGGGGTTTGCTCCCAGTCAGTGGCGGTTTGCCCTGCGCCATGGACGTAAACAATCGGGTATGGGTGTTTGATCTGCTTGGGCACCCAGACCACGACGTAGGCGTCCCCGCCCATCGTCTCCTTACCGGGTTCTCCTTCATATTGGCCGCCCGCATAGAAAATCCCTGTGCGCGCCAGATCATCGGTAGAAAAGGTCGGGATCGAAGCCGAAGTGCCGGCGTGGGCGGGCGCTTTCGCGGCTTTCTTTGCGCTTGCGGCGCGCGGAGCGCCGGCCACAAACGCCAGCGATCCTGCCATCAAAGCGACCGAAACGATACGAAAAATGCGGAGTATCACGACGACCTCCCTATTCCAAGACCCAGCTTGACTGCTGAGTTTACTACAGCGATCCACGAGTTGTATCGAGTGCCCACCGAGGACAAACAGGGACCGGGTTACGCCGCTTCCGTACCGAGAGTGCACCCCGAATGCCCGTTCAAAGGCAAAAGCAGATCCCTCGTTGTTTGCCCGCATGAAAAAGATGCGGGCAAACTGTCTCGGGATGACGATCTATTTGGGGGCTAGGAGCAGCGCAGCAGCAGAGCAGCAGAAAACGTTCCACGTCGAGAGCGCTTCCGGCGGACGCGAATTTACGCGCGAAAAAGCAGCAGGGCTGGTTGCTCCAGCGCTTCCGCGACCCAGCGCAAAAAGCGCGCCGCGTCTGCGCCGTCAATCAGCCGGTGATCATAAGAGAGAGAAATGGGAAGGATTTTGCGCGGTTGAAATACGCCGTCGATGTGGCGCGGCTCGACGCTGAGGCGAGAGATACCCAGAATGGCGACTTCGGGATAATTCACGATCGGGGAAAAAGCCGTGCCACCGATGCCTCCGAGGTTCGTGATCGTAAATACCCCACCGCTCATGTCGGCAGGAGACAGCTTTTTCTCACGCGCCTTTTCAGAAAGCTCTGCCAACTCGCCCGCGAGCTGAGGAATGTTCTTGCTGTCGGCATCGCGAAGAACAGGAACAAGCAGTCCGTAGCTCGTATCGACGGCCACTCCGATATTGACGTAGTGCTTGTAGATAATTTCGCGGTTGGGCATGTCGATGCTGGCGGCAAATTGCGGAAATTTTCCGAGCGCCGCGGCAACGATCTTAAGCACAATGGCGGTGACCGTAATCTTTGGGCCGCCGGAATCTGGGTTATCGGAAAAGCGCGCCCGCAAATTTTCGAGTTCGGTGACGTCGGCTTTATCGAATTGCGTGACCTGCGGGACATTTTGCCAGGTCTGCGCAAGATGCTCCGCCGTAGCGCGCCTCACGTTCGTCATGGGCTTGCGTTCGATTTCGCCCCACTTTGCGAAATCCGGCAGTTCCGCGGACGTAACACTGGACGGGCGGATGGCAGTGGAGCGGGAAATAATGTCGCGCGCGCTATTCTTGATGTCCTGTTCGGTAATGTACCCTTCAGGTCCGGTGCCGCTTACTTTGTTGACGTCGATCCCGAGTTCGCGAGCGAGACGGCGGATGGCGGGTGAGGCGGGCGCCAATGGGCGCGCGGCCTGCTCGGGAGATTCGGCACGGAAGGGAATTACGGTCTCCTGTTTTTCGAGCCCGGCAGGAGCTTCGGTCTCTTCGGCGCTGGCCGCTTCGCCAGTCAGGGGTTCGCGTTTCACTGCGGGGCGGGACTCCGCGCGAAGCGTACGCTTTTGCTCCTGCTTTTGCGGTTTCTCTTCTCCGGCTGGCTCGGGTTTTTGCGCAGCCGCTTTCTTTTGAATTTGCGGTTGGGGCTCGGATCTGTTCTCTGTTTCTCCCGTTTTTGGACGTGCTGCGGCTGCTCCGGTGGCTGGTGGTGTCGCAGCAGGTGCTTCCTGTGGAGCAGCAGCCGCCGTTTGCCTCTGTTGCCGCAGCGGTTGCGGAACGCGTTCTTCAGCCTGGGGCGGGGTTTCTTGAGCTTTTGCGGCCGCGCCGTTTTCTTCCACGGTGAAGAGCGGATCGCCCACTTTTACTTTTCGGCCTTGCTGAACGTGAAGCTCCTTGATAACACCGGACACCGGGGAAGGGACTTCGATGGTGGCCTTTTCGGTTTCGAGTTCGACCACAGGTTGGTCTTTGGAGATTGTGTCTCCCGCCGAGACGAGAATGCGCACCAGGTCGCCGGAGTCGACGTTTTCGCCAAGTTCGGGAAGCTTGATGGTAGTCGCCATCGTGAAATCCCGGATGATCTCTTCTAGGAGATCATCGGATTCGCTTTTGCGGGATCGACCTCAAGCTCCTCGATCGCCTTTTGCACCACTGACGGCTTGACGGCTTTTTGGCGTGCCAAGTCGCTTAGTGTGGCCAGCGTGATAAATCGCGCGTCCACCTCAAAGAAATCGCGCAAGGCGGCGCGCGTGTCGCTGCGGCCGTAACCATCTGTCCCGAGCGCGACGAGCGGCCGAGGCAACCAACGGGAAATCGAGTCCGGCAAAGCCCGCACATAATCCGATGCGGCGACGAGGGCTCCCGGAGCATTCCGGAAACAGCGGGTGACGTAAGGAATGCGGGATTCCTCGGACGGGTGCAGCATGTTCCAGCGATCGCAGGCGTGGCCCTCCTGGTAGAGTTCCTTGTAGCTGGTCACGCTCCAGACGTCGGCTGCGACGCCATACTTTTCGGCCAGGATTTTTTGCGCCTCGAGCGCTTCGCGGAGGATAGCGCCGCTTCCGAGTAGCTGGGCGCGTAAGGCGGAGTGCTGATTTTGTGCAGGAGCAACGCGATAAACGCCTTTCAAGATTCCTTCTTCGGCGTCCTTGGGCATGGGCGGCATGGGATATGGCTCATTGGTCACAGTGAGATAGTAAAAGATGCTCTCCTGATCGACATACATGCGGCGCAGTCCGTCGCGAATAATGACGGCAATTTCGTAAGCGAAGGCCGGATCAAAAGCATGAAGATTCGGCAGGGGATAGGCCAGCAGATGGCTGTTGCCGTCCTGATGTTGCAGGCCTTCGCCGGCCAGTGTAGTGCGTCCCGAAGTACCGCCGATCAGGAAGCCGCGGGTTCGTGCATCGCCGGCGGCCCAGATGAGGTCCCCAATCCGCTGAAAGCCAAACATGGAATAAAAAATAAAGAAGGGAATCGTGGCGAGGCGGTGCGTGGCATACGCGGTGCCTGCCGCTATAAAGGAAGACATCGAGCCTGCTTCGGTGATGCCTTCTTCCAGAATTTGTCCGTCGGTCGCCTCTTTGTAGTAAAGCAAAGTTTCGCGATCGACCGGATCGTAGAGCTGCCCGACGTGTGAGTAGATTCCCACCTGACGAAAAAGAGATTCCATGCCGAAAGTGCGAGCCTCATCGGGAATAATCGGCACGATCAGTTTGCCGAGATCTTTGTCGCGCAGCAGTTTGGCAAGCAGGCGCACGAACGCCATGGTGGTGGCGACTTCGCGGCCCTCGGTGCCTTTGAAAAATTCTTCGTAAAGATCCTCGGCCGGTTCGCGGACGGAGATGGAATAGACCTTGCGGCTGGGGACATATCCGCCGAGTTCTCGGCGCCGCTCGTGCAGGTATTGTATTTCGACGCTGTCTTCAGCAGGCTTGTAGAAGGGCGCTTGCGCGACTTCCTCGTCGGAGATAGGGATGCCGAAACGAGAACGGAACTCCCGCAGCTCGTCTTCGTTCAGTTTTTTCTGCTGGTGGGTGATGTTGCGGCCTTCGCCGGCTTCGCCAAGGCCGTAGCCTTTTATGGTCTTGGCCAGAATGACAGTGGGCGAGCCTTTGTGTTCCACGGCGGCTTTGTAGGCGGCATAGACTTTTTTCGGATCGTGGCCGCCGAGGCGCATTTTGTGAAGCTGCTCGTCGGAGAGATGCTTGACCATTTCGAGCAGCCGGCGGTCGACCCCGAAAAAGTGCTCGCGGAAGTAGGCGCCGGATTCGACGCTGTTTTTCTGGTACTGCCCATCGACGACTTCGCCCATGCGCTTCGCCAGGAGCGAATCTTCATCTTTCTCGAGCAACGGATCCCAGTCGCTGCCCCAGAGGACCTTGATTACGTTCCATCCGGCTCCGCGGAAGATCGCTTCGAGTTCCTGCACAATCTTTCCGTTGCCACGCACGGGGCCGTCGAGGCGCTGCAAATTGCAATTGATGACGAAAATCAAATTGTCGAGCTGCTCTCGCGAAGCCAGGGTAATGGCGCCGAGCGATTCGGGTTCGTCGGTTTCACCATCGCCGATGAAGGCCCAGACTTTGCAGTCGGAGGGCTTCTTCAAACCGCGATCTTCGAGATAACGGCTGAAGCGCGCCTGGTAGATGGCCATGATAGGACCGAGGCCCATCGAGACCGTTGGGAATTCCCAGAAATCGGGCATGAGCCAGGGGTGCGGATAGGAGGAAAGGCCGCCGCCGTGTTTCAGCTCGCGGCGGAAGTTTTCGAGCTGGTCGACGGAGATGCGGCCTTCAAGAAAGGCACGGGCATAGATTCCCGGCGAGGCATGACCCTGGAAATAGATGATGTCGCCTTCGCTATTTTCACCGCGCGCACGGAAGAAGTGGTTGAACCCGACTTCATAAAGTGTGGCGGCGGATCCGTAGGTGGAAATATGCCCGCCGATTCCGCTCTCAAGGCGATTGGCGCGAACCACCATGGCCAGCGCGTTCCAGCGAGCGAAGCTCTTGATGCGCCTTTCGATCTCCTGGCTGCCGGGATACGGCGGCTGTTCGCTGGCTGGAATCGTGTTGACGTAGGGCGTATTTGCCGTGAAAGGCAGCGTCACCCCAGCTTCGGCGGCATGCTGGCGCAGGCGGCGAAGAATCTGCTCGGCACGTTCCTGGCCGCGTTCCTGAAGCACGAAATCGAGCGAATCGAGCCATTCGCGCAATTCGACATCTTGGACCGGCGGGGTTTCGCGGGCGTGAGGCATGCTCATGCTACGGCTCCCAAATTCAAGGGTTTTGCGTCTCCTTTAATTGGATTAGCGATGCAGTGCAGCGGTTTGATGCTTTCGACCGATGTTTCGATTTTTCCAGTTCGCTGTGCTACTTTGAACTCTAGCGAGAAAATGGCATCGACGCTGGAATCCGTCGCTCAGACCTCCGTTATCCCGGCGCAGACGCCGGCGGAATTGACCAGTGTGCCGTGGTATGTATGGTCCCTGTTCACTGCGGTGATATCTGTAGTGATCGGCGGGTATTGGGACATCTCCTGGCACATGTCGATCGGCCGGGACACGTTTTGGACGCCGGCGCACCTGCTGATTCAATTCTGCGGAATTTTGGCAGGGCTGACCTCGGCGTACCTGATTTTTTCCTGTACGCTCGGCCGGAATCCGGCGCTGGCGTCGGCGAGCGTCAACGTCCTGGGATTTCGCGGGCCGCTGGGCGCGTTTATTGCAGCATGGGGCGGCGCGACCATGCTGGCCTCCGCGCCGTTTGACAACTGGTGGCACAACGCCTATGGGCTAGACGTGAAGATTTTCAGCCCTCCGCACGTGGTGCTCGATGGCGGAGTGCTGGCGATTCAGATCGGCGCGCTGGTTTTGATTTCGAGCACGCGCAATCGCGCGAGTGGGGTCGTTCGGCGGAAACTGGATTGGCTGCTGCTGTTGCTGGGTGGGATGGTCACGATGCTGGCGCTTACGGTCGTCTGGGAATCGACCTACCGTGTGCTGATGCATACCGCGCAGTGCTATCGCGCTGTGGCGATTGTCATTCCTGTGGTGCTCGCGGGGTTCGCGATGATTTCCGAAAATCGCTGGGCGCGAACGACAGTGGCCGGCGTGTACACGGTGTATGCCATGCTGATGCTGTGGATTTTTCCGCTCTTTCCGGCGACGCCGAAGCTGGGGCCGGTGTATCAGCGCATCACGCACATGGTGCCAATGGAGTTTCCGCTGCTGGTAATTGTGCCGGCCTTGATTTTGGATTTGTTAGAGCCGCGCGCGCGACCCTGGGGGAAGTGGCAGACAGCGGGGGTCTTCGGCTTGGTGTTTCTGGCAGTGTTTCTGGCGGTGCAGTGGCCTTTCGCGACTTTTCTGGTGTCTCCGGACTCAGCGAACTGGCTTTTCGGCACGAAGTATTTTGCCTATTTCGCCACGCCGAATGGATATGACATCCGGCATATGTTCGTGCCGATAGACTACGCCGCATCCGGCTTCTGGATGATCATGGCGGAAGCGGTGGTGCTCTCAATGCTCAGCACCCGCCTGGGTATCGCGGCAGGGGAGTGGGTGCAGGGAATCCGCAGGTAATTCGCCGTATAGGTTCAATGAAACAGTTTTTCGCGATTCTCGCCCTTGCGGTTGGTTGCGCTCTTCCGCTATCCGCTCACGTCGGCAGTCCTGACGTTTTCCTCGAGGGGAATGCGGGACCATACAAATTGTTTGTGACGGTGCGTGTGCCGCAGGTAATTCCCGGGATCGCAGATGTGGAGATCCGCAGCGAGTCGAAAAGCGTCAGCGAGATTCGCATCGCGCCGATGCAGCTCACGGGACCAGGCTCGCAATTCGCGCCGGCTCCTGAACTCACCGCGCGGTCGAAGGATGATCCGCAATTTTTCCGTGGCAGTTTGTGGCTGATGGAATTCGGCGCGCTTCAAGTGCGAATTGAGGCGGATGGATCGGCCGGCAAAGGGATGCTGGCGGTTCCGATTCCGGCGGTGGCACAGCGGACCCTGCCGATGCAGCGATCGCTGGGAACTATTCTATTCGTGCTCATGATGATCTTGTCGATCGCTATGATTTCGATTGTGGTGGCTGCGGTGCGTGAGGGCAAACTGGCACCCGGAGCGCAGGCTGCTGGCGTGGGTGGCGGCAGGCGTGCGTGGGCGGCGGCGGTGATTGCGGCGTTAGTGGTGGCGGCAATTCTGATTGCGGGAGAAATGTGGTGGAGAGCGGACGAGCGACAGTATGCGCGTCATATTTATACGCCCCCGGAGATTGAAGCGAGCGTTAACTCCAGTGGTGAATTGCTTTTGCGCGCAGCGCCGATGCACCTGACGTCGGGAAATCCGAGGAGGCCGGCCGATCTGGTCGATTTTAACGATCTGGCGCCTGACCACGAGCACTTGATGCATCTTTTTCTGATTCGCAGGCCGGGGCTGGACGTTTTTTGGCACTTGCATCCGCAGCGGGCGGGCTCAGGCAGCTTCGTTCAGAATTTGCCTTCGATGCCCGCAGGCCAATACGAGATCTTTGCCGATGTGGTGCTGAGCAACGGTTTTCCAGTAACGATGGTAGGGCAAATTGAAATGCCGTCTGGGATGAACGGTAAAACGCTGATCGGCGACGACAGTGGAATCGATGATGGCGCCGGCTCCGCATCAATTGCGCCGGCGGAGTATGCGCTCGCCGACGGATACCGAATGATATGGGAGCGCGACGCGCAGCCGCTGAAGGCTGGCGTTCCCCTGATTTTGCACTTTCGGGTGATCGATAAATCGGGAAAGCCGGCAGCGGATCTCGAACCTTATATGGGCATGGCGGCTCATGCCGCCATCGTGAGGTCGGACGGTTCTGTGTTTGCGCATGTTCATCCGACAGGATCGGTGCCGATGGCTTCGTTCGAATTGGCACAGGCCGGCTTGCCGAGGAGCCCAGGGGAGCTCTCGCTACCGGCGATGGACATGAGCGAAATGAGCGCAGGAAAAATCGATCCGGAAATTGCGATCCCGTACGGCTTTCCGAAACGGGGAAATTACCGCGTGTTTGTACAAGTGAAACGCGCGGGAGAGATTCAGACGGCGTTTTTTGATGCTGACGTGAACTGACCTGCGGCCGGCGCTTTTCTGTTCGTACCTGCACCTGCTTTCTCCATTGTTTTCACGTTTTGAGTTCGTGGCCGTGGCGGTCCGGCAGGGTAGAGGCGATTCAGTCCTAGTCGGTGACTCAAAGCATCGAAAGGACATAGGGTTTGCACGCGAAAAAAGGATGGTCTTTACGTGGGAATGAAAATTGCCTTCGCCGATTGAAGATTATGCCCTGATTGGTGATTGTGAGACCGCTGCACTGGTTTCTCGAAACGGCTCGATTGACTGGCTCTGCCTGCCGCGTTTCGATTCCGATGCCTGCTTTGCGGCTTTGCTGGGAACTGCCGAAAACGGATATTGGCGAATCGCACCGGTCGATAAGTTCCGCGTGCGACGCCGGTACCGGCCGAAGACGCTCATACTCGAGACCGAGTTCGAGACCGAGACCGGAACCGCCACACTGATCGATTTCATGCCGTTGCGGAAGGGCCATCCGGAGGTCGTACGGCTGGTGCGCTGCGATCGCGGTAGCCTTAGCATGCGCATGGATTTGGCGATGCGGTTCGACTATGGGCGAACGGTGCCCTGGGTGACGCGGCAAAGGGATGGGTCGCTGGTCGGTTTTGCCGGACCGCACCTGCTGGTGATTCGCACGAACATTCCTTTGCGCGGGCAAGATCTTACGACGGTGGGCGAATTCAGGCTGGCCGCGGGCGATACGGCGAATTTCGAGCTGACGTACGGCAGTTCATTCGAGCGAGTGCCTTCGGCCGGTAATCTGCAAAAATCTTTTGAAGAGACCGAGCAGCGGTGGCGGAAGTGGATTTCGCGTTGCAAATATGCCGGTCCCCACGCCGAACTCGTGGAGCGCTCGCTGATCACTCTGAAAGCGCTTACGTATCAGCCGACCGGAGGGATCGTGGCGGCGCCGACGACTTCGCTGCCAGAGCAGCCGGGCGGGCAGAGAAACTGGGATTACCGGTTTTGCTGGCTGCGGGATGCGACTTTCACGCTACTGGCGCTGATGCATGCGGGATATGACGAAGAGGCCTGCCGCTGGCGGGATTGGCTGGCGCGCAGCGTCGCCGGAAGTGCGGATCAGGTTCAGGTGCTTTATGGAGTAGCCGGCGAGCGCCAGCTCATGGAATGGGAAGTGCCGTGGCTGCGGGGCTATTGTGGGGCATCGCCCGTGCGCATCGGGAATGCGGCCATCAAGCAGCTGCAGTTGGATATTTTCGGCGAGGTCGCAGACGCTTTGCACCACGCCTGCGCAATACAAGCCGAAGCAGACCACCAGGATGCGCATCCCGATCTTCAGATTTTGCTGCTTGATCACGTTCGGAAAATTTGGCGAGAGGCCGATCACGGCATTTGGGAGGTTCGCGGCCGTGCCAAGCATTTTACGCACTCGAAGGTTATGGCATGGGTGGCATTTGATCGAGCGATCAGAAGCAGTGAGCAGCTTGGATTCGGCGGCCCCGTGGACGAATGGCGCGCTATTCGACGAGAAATTCACGACGAGGTTTGCCGGTTAGGCTTTGACGCGGAACTCGGGAGCTTTGTGCAATCTTACGGCTCAAAAGAGGTGGATGCAGCGCTGCTGATGATTCCTCTTGTCGGCTTCCTGCCGCATTCCGATCCACGAATCGCAGGTACCGTGCGGCAAATTGAGAAGCAGCTTATGCGTGATGGATTCGTGATGCGGTATGAAACCGAACGGCTCGAGGACGGATTGCCCGCAGGCGAGGGCGCATTTCTCGCCTGCAGCTTTTGGCTGGCGGACAATTACAAACTGATGGGCAGGGACGCGGAAGCGAAAGAGCTGTTGGACCGGCTATTGCAGCTTACAAATGATGTCGGGCTGCTTTCCGAGGAATATCACCCCGAACAGAAACGCCTGCTAGGAAATTTCCCACAAGCCTTCTCACATGTGGCGCTGGTAAACACGATCATCAATGTATACACCGAGAGCGGCCCCGCACATCGCCGGTCGCGGACGGCTTCCGCTCAGCAGCGACCCGCAAAAATCAGCGGATACTGAATCAGTCTCCCGATCCGTCGTCAATGAGAAGATCGGCGGGGAGATGGACAAACGTCGTTTATCCACTCTCCTGCTCGGAGGAAACATGCGAATTTGGTGCGGCGAAAGCTAAAACGCACTGCGGATGTGATTCGCCACACTATCGGTTACATTCCAGGCGCTGCTGCTGACGTCCTTGACGACTTTGCCGGATTCCGTGACCAGGCCTTTCGCTCCGTCATAAACTTTAGAAACCACCGTTTTTGACGCGCTGCTCACTCTCGAGAGAGGATTGGCTAGAGCATTGCCGCTCATGCCAAGGAGTAAAACGAGGCCCGCCCAAATTGACTTCTGCGAGTGCGGAAACATCCGTCTCCCTCCTGGAATTGTGCTCGCAGGGGTTCAAACGACGGAACCCCCGCGGGCATTTTCTGAGGATGGCGAGCGCCATCACTCCTGGATTTCGCTTTGCAGGACGACGCGATCCGATGGGGTCTTCGGGTGCTGTTCGGTCTCGGCAGTTACTAAGATCCTGAATTTCGAGGACGTGGTCGTCATCTTCAGATCACCTTTCTCGTTGTCGCCGACCTGCAGAACGCCCTGGTTTTGAGGAGAGCCGTCTTGGGGTTCGAGCCAGACGACGTATTCATTGGCCGGAGGCGTGAGCAGCGTCGGCCGGGCCAAGTGGTCAACTTTGATCGTTACAGTAGTGTTGCCGCCACTTTTATCCGCTTTGGCGTCGACAGTGCCAGTCGCGCCGGGGGTTATGGAAGTAGCCTGCATAGTGTAACTCTTGGCCCATGCCGTCACGCCAATCGCGAGCATCGCGACGGCAGCGAGGGTCGCGAGGGAATATGCTTTCCGTGTCATTTTTGTAGCCTCCATGGCTCCTAGATCTCGATTCCGCATCGTGGAATCCGCGCCATAGCCAAAGACTTGTGGCGCCAGGTGAAAGTCTCCATCTCTATGATCAACATTGGCGAAAACAACGACATACGCCGTCTGTGGTAAGTAGACGAAAGTCTCATGGTAGCGGCCCGTCCGGAACGCGCCGCAGTTGCAGGCAGCTACTGCCATTTGCCGGTATGGTTGCGGACTGCGCCGCGGCGCTATCCGATCGAAGGAGGCTTGTTCAGCGCGCCAAATCCTCTGATCGACTGGCAGGCTGACCCTCGAATTCGGAGAGAGAATAGCCCGCCAGAGACGGTGCGGATTATTGCGGCTGAACGATCACGAAGTGTGTCGTGCCCTGGCGATTGATCAGCAGCAACACTGCGTTCTTACCGGCAGCGGCGATGGCTCGCTCGTATTCGGTGACGTTATTTATGCGAGTGTGATTCACCTCTTGAATCAAATCACCGGTCTGGATCCCTGCAGCGGCAGCCTGGCTCGAGGGATCGACGGCAGTGACGACTACGCCTGTTTGCGAAGCGCGTATCCCCAACTGTCTGGCAATGTCAGGCGTCAGATTTTCGACTTGAAGACCCTGCAATTCGCTGGGTTGCTGTGCACCCTGGCCCTGCGCGGCTTCGGGATTTGCCGGGAATTCGCCGAGCGTGACATTCACGTCGCGCGTTTGAGCATTGCGGAATACCTTCAGATGAGCGACTGTCCCCGGAGGCATCTCGGAGACGCGCACGCTTAAATCGTCCGGGCTATTAATTTTTTGACCATTCAGTTCGAGAATGACATCGCCCCGCTCAATGCCAGCTTTGGCAGCGGGGCTATTCGCACTCACATCTCCCACGAGCGCGCCGCCGCCCTGTGGGAGGCCGAAAGCCTTGGCCATATCGGCATCCACACCCTGAATGGTCACGCCGAGGTATCCCCGGACGACTTTGCCGTGCTCCACTATCTGGTCCATGACGTTGCGAGCCATATTCATGGGGATGGCAAAGCCGATGCCCTGATTCCCGCCGCCCTGGCCGGAGATAATTGCCGTATTAATGCCGATCAAGTTTCCGTGAAGATCGATGAGAGCCCCTCCGGAATTGCCGGGATTGATCGGGGCATCGGTCTGAATGAAATCTTCAAGTTGCTCGATGGCTCCGCCGAGGGTGCGGCCGGTTGCGCTCACGATGCCGGCGGTTGCGGTTTCACCGATTCCAAATGGATCGCCGATGGCGAAAACGAGATCGCCGACTTTGAGTTGCGAGGAATCGCCTACAGTGAGAGTTGGCAGTCCCGAGGCTTCGATTTTGAGCACGCCAATATCTGTGCGGGGATCGGTACCGATGACGCGAGCTTTAAATTTCTTTTTATCCTGAGTAAAAATCTCGACGTCGGAAGCTCCGGAGACAACGTGGTTATTGGTGAGGATATAGCCGTTGGGATTGACGATGACGCCGGAGCCGAGGCTGTACTCGCGTTCACTTTGAGGCTGGCGATTCTGTGGCCCGGATTGATCACCAAAAAATTGCCGGAAGAACGGATCACTGAAGAAATCGGGCAGTTGATTCTGGCGCTTGACCACTTTGGTGGACGAGATATTCACGACGGCCGGCAGATCGGGATCAATTACCGAAGCGAATCCGTTTTTGAATTCCCCCAGACTGAGCGGCTGGGTATTGGTGGCGATATTCAAGGCGACTTTCGGCGCGCCATAGACCCTCTCTCCCGGCACCCGGAACATGCGCCAGCGAGCGAAGCCTCCGATTACAAGTACTGCGACGATGATGGCGACTATAAAGCCCCAATTGGATTTACGTCGAGGAGCGTCCATGACTCATCTCCTTTTCTGTTTTGATAGTTCGTGTTCGAAAAATTCAGCGGGCGGATTATCTGCCGATGGCCTGCAGTACTCCGAGGTAGTGCATAACATCATCGCGCGATAAGACTCCCACGATTCCGTTTCCGTCCACGACGGGCAATTGGTTGACGCCGTCGCGGCCCATTTTTTCGAGCGCCGACCAGAGAAGCGCGTCCGGCTTGATGGTGGCCATACGTTGCAGAGGAACCATAAGTTGCGAGACAGCAGTGTGTGACCACGAAGGACGCGGGATTTGTTTGATGTCGGCCAGAGTCACCAAGCCCGCCGGCGCACCGTTTCCATTCACGATGAAATAGCGGGCGCCCGAAGCAAAGACGTGCTTATCGACCAAATCCTGAACGGTAAGATCGGCGGGCACTTGCGGAAAATCGCGCCTCATAGCATCGGCTACCCGGTGCTCGCCAATCAGGCTTTTCAAACCTTCCTGTTGCAGCAGGCTTGCGGCAGCACTTTCGAGGAACCATCCGATGAATGCGATCCAGAGGCCATTCAGGAAATTACCGCCAAGAATCTGCCACAGCCCCACAAAAATCAGGAGAAATCCGCAGAAACGGCCAACGCCGGCGGCGATTGCGGTGGAACGCTGGTATTTGCCTGTGAATCGCCAAATGATGGCCCGCAGGACGCGGCCGCCATCAAGGGGAAAGCCGGGAACGAGATTAAAGATTCCCAGAACGAAATTGAGCAGAGCAAGATACTGCGTGAGAGCCAAGAGCGGGCCCGAGAAGGCTACTACAGGTTCGAGTTCCCAAAAGACAGCCGCCAGAGCCAGGCTGACGAGTGGCCCGACAATGGCCATGGCAAATTCCGCGCCGGCGCTCGGGGGTTCTGTCGCAATCTGGGAGACGCCCCCAAAGATGAAGAGTGTGATTCGCGGGACCGACATTCCGAGGTGCTGTGCCACGAGTGAATGGCCTAGTTCGTGAATGAGCACGCTGACGAAAAGCATGACTGCCGTGGCGAGCCCCATGCCCCAATATTCGGCCGTGCTCCAATCTTTGAACTGCTGTGGGTAATAGTTCGCCGCCAGGACCCAGGTAAGCAGGCCGACAATCAGGAACCAGGAATAATCGAGATCAATCCGAATCCCAAATATCCGCCCGAGGGAGATTGTGTGGCGGAACATTTTCGAATCCTCTCAGTTCACGCGGATTCCGGCGGAAATGTGGCTCGCCATTGTCTTGGACTTAAGCGGCTCCTGGTTTGCGGCCGAGTGACCGACGGTTGTTCAGCGGCTGAAGCGACCGCGCTATCCACAGTCGCGCCGAATCCATCCCTCAAAACGATGGCACTGCATGAACTACTGAACTATACAGTGCTTGTCGTATTAAGTGCGACCGTTTCTGTTAGCGGAAAAGCCCGGTGTGGCCGAGAGAGTAGCGGCCGGGCTGGGGGTAAATGCAAAGTCCGTGCGGACCTTTGCCCACAGGTATCCGCGCCAGCAAATTGCCCGTGGCCGTATCGAAAGCATAGACCTCGGCGTTATAGCGTCCGGAGATCCACAGCGTTTTGCCATCGGCTGAGAGGCCGCCCATATCAGGGCTGCCGCCGTGGGGAATCTTCCATTTGGCGATAACTTTGTCTTGAGCCAGATCGAAAACGGAGATGCTCCCTTCGCCACGGTTGGAGATGTAGAGGAGCTTGGAGTCGCGGCTCACCAGGATTCCGTGGGTGCCCTTTCCCGTCGGCACGAAACGGATTTGCTTGAAGTGTTCGGGATCAATTTCGTACATGCCGTTGGCCATCATATCTGCCACATAAAAGGTCTTGGCATCGGGAGAGGTGCGAACGTCCTGAGGCATGTTGTGGCGCCCGAGGCTCATGGTGGCGAGAATTTTGCGAGCGGCCGTCTCGATCTTCAGCAATTGTCCATCGAACTCGCAACTGGCGATGAAGTAGCTGCCATCGGCGGAGAAGTCCAGGTGATTGACGCCTTTGCAGGGGACCTGGAGGGAATAGATCAACTTCATCGATTCCGGATCGCGAAAGTCGAGCCGGTGCAGGGCTTCGGCTACAACGATCGCTTCGGAGCCGTCCGGCGTGAAGTAGAGATTGTAGGGATCATCGACTCGGACGCTGCCCTCGAGCTTGGCCGTAGCGGGATCAATCTTCGTAAGGGCCCAGCCTTCATCATCGAGCACCCAGAGGGTTTTCAAGTCATAGCCCGGAACGATGTGCTGCGGCAAACGGCCAACCTTGAAGTGATCGACAATTTTGTAGGTAGCCGGATCGATCACGTCTACTGTGGCGCTATCGCTATTGGGCACATAAACGCGGGTGGGGAAATCTTTTACCGTCGGACTTAGATTGTTTGGCCGGTCGGCGGCGTAGATGTCGAGCATCTTGCCGTGGTGCGACTCGGATGGTAAAGCGCCTTCTTGAATTCTTGCGGCAACGGAAGAGACCAGCAAAGCCGGATGGGCAAATAGAAGTGCGCCTACAATAAAAAGCGCGGTGATAAACAGCAGACGAATTAGCCGAGAGGGCAGCACCACAAAAATTCTAGTTCACAAGGTCCAGCTTGGCATGCGCGAATTGAGACTATTGTAGCGCGGAAATCAACAGTGTCGAGGCGAGCGTTATTCAGCTCAGTTTCACAACCCTCATTTCGCGCTTGCCGAGGCGGCGAGCGCCATTTTCTGTAACCAATATAGAGTCGCCGAACTGCGCGGTGCCGCCGTTCTTCAGCCGGAATGCAGGCTTCACGTCGAAGACCATGCCTTTCTCAAGGACGATCTCACCGACGGCGCCAGCGGAACCTCCGCGGGGCAAAGTGCCGAGCCCGCCGGAATGAATTACCAGCGCGCCGGGTTTTGCGCCGCGCGCCACGAGGCGTTTGTCATAGGGCGCGCAGATGTCCTTCACCATTTTGCCGGGAGCGATCAGCGCGACCATCTCGTTGAAGGTGTCGAGACTGTCTTTGGCCGCGGCATCCCAGTCGGGGGGCGCCGGAGAGCCAACGACGACGGAATGATTCACTTGCGATCCGTAGCCGAGCACACAACCGGAACATTCCTGGCTCAGCACGTCGCCCGCGCGCATGACTTCTTCGAGCGGACGATTGAGCGCGCTATTGCCGGCTCCATTTGCCCGCACGGATACGCGGAAGGGGCGCTCGCCCGAGGCGTTAACCATGGCATTGAACATGGCCAGCCAGACTACGCGCTGCGGGATGCCAGGGCGCGCGGTTTCGAACATCGCCTGCAGGCCCAGTTCGCCCACTTGCGTGGTCTTTTCGAGGACGGTGATCTCTTCCGGGCTATGCAGCGCAGCGACACCATCGATCAGGTAACTGGCCGGCTCGAACTTTGCCTGAGGAAATGCTTTGAGAACTCGCTCGTAAGTTGTGTAAGTGACCTCGCCTTCCGGTTGCCGGGACGCATTCACCAGATCGCTGACGCCGATGCGGCTTTGGCCAACGTTAGCCTCTTTCATGGCGTCGATGATGCCCTCGGACCAGACGTCCACGATACGGATTTCAATGCCGCGTTCGTGCGAGAGTTCTTCTTCTCGGGTACCCCTAACTTGATTGGTGGAAAGCGCGGTGACCTTGCCTTCGATGGGCAAAATCACCCATTTGAAAGGCAGCGAGATTCCGGTGAGGTATTCAATATCGGCGTCACCATCCTGGCGCTCGGAAATCATTTCGCCGGGGTGATGCTGGCAAACGAGCAGGCAATCGATATTCGCGTCTTTCATTTTCTGGCGAACGGCCAACCATCGGCGATGGATTTCATCGGCCGACCATGCTTTCGGCAGGGATTCAGGTGTGATCGCAGCAAGCCGCTGAGCACCGGAGGACACGCGCCGCGTTTGCGCGCCACTCGCCCACGCCGGAACGACTGGGGCGAAAGCCGAAACGGCAACTCCCGCGCAAGCTCCCTGAAGCAGATCTCGGCGCGACAATACAGTATCTTTAGACTTGCTTGAGGATTTCACCGTGCACCTCCGGAACCGGTTTCGATTGCACTTGCAGGCGTTCTATAGCAACTCACGCGCGGCGTCAAGCTCACCGGCACGAGCGGTAAACCGCGTTTTCTTCAAGATGGGGTAGAATGCCTCAGAGAGGCCTGCCATGAAACAAACGTCCGGGAAACAAACTCTGGTACTTGTGCTATCGATTGCGGCGGGTGGTTTGGGAATTTCGGTGGCGCGGGCTCTGCCCGAAGGCGCGAAAATTCTGACGGGCGCGGCGGCGTTTTCCACGGCCACCGCCGAGAAGCCGGGAACGTTCCGCAAGATTACAGTTGCCGACTTGCCGGCGCCGTTCGCGACGCCTTCCGCTGCGAATCAAAGTCACGTCGTGCCGCGGCCGGCGAATGCCACTCTTGCCGTTCCGCCCGGATTTCAAATTGAGCTGTTCGCGAGCGGATTCGAGCAGCCGCGCAAACTATATACCGCGCCGAATGGCGACATTTTTGTGGCGGACAGTAGGGCGGGAGAGATCAAGGTGTTACATGGCCTGAAAGACGGCAAGGCTGAAAGCGTCACGGTGTTTGCCAGCGGCTTTGACCGGCCATACGGCATAGCGTTTTATCCGCCGGGAGAGGATCCGAAATACATTTATATCGGCAACACTAATTCGGTTGTGCGCCTGCCGTATCACAATGGCGATTTGAAAGCGAGCGGCGCCGCCGAGGTGATCGTGAAAACCTTGCCGAGCGGTGATTCTTCCGATCCCAATGGCGGCGGTCATTGGACGCGCGACATCGTGTTTTCGCGGGACGGGAAAAAGATGTTCGTTGCAGTGGGCTCGCGTTCGAACGTGGACGACGCGGACAACAACCCCGCCGAGGAGCACCGCGCCAATGTGCTGGAGTTCGATCCCGACGGCTCCGATATGCGGGTCTATGCTTCGGGCATTCGAAATTGCGCCGGGGAAGCAATCCAGCCCGAAACGGGGGAACTCTGGTGCTCGACGAACGAACGCGATCTGCTCGGCGATAACCTGCCTCCCGATTACATCACGCACGTGCAGGAGGGTGGTTTCTACGGCTGGCCCTGGTATTACACCGGCGGCCATCAGGACCCGCGGCACCAGGGCAAGCATCCCGAATTGAAAGATAAGGCGATCGTTCCCGACGTGCTTTTGCAACCGCACAATGCCTCGTTGGGCATCGTCTTTTACGAAGGGAAGCAATTCCCCGCCGAATATAAGGGACAGATCTTCGCCGCCGAACACGGTTCCTGGAACCGCAACACGCGTACGGGATACGAAGTGATTCGCGTGGAAGTGGACCACGGAAAGGCGACCGGCGCGTACGAGGATTTTGTCACCGGCTTTGTAACACCGGATGGGCAGGTGTGGGGGCGGCCGGTGGGAGTGACGGTTGCAAGCGATGGCGCTCTGCTGGTTAGCGATGACGGGTCGAATTCGATCTGGAGAGTCAGCTATGCCGGGCATCCGGGCGGCAACTGAGCCGGGCTTCGGCAGGCCATTTTGAAGGCAACTATAAGACAAGGAATTGCATTTTGCCTGTAGATTCCCGCACAAACTTATATATGCGTTGTAATTTGCGACCGGCGGCGCTCCGCTGGATGTGCGCTTCGCTGGTGGCGCTCGTGGTTTGTTCTGCAGTTGCGGTCCGCGCGCAGGCACCCGCTGCGACCGTTTCTCTCGGTAAAGCTGATGCCACACGTTACGTCGAAACTGTAAAGGCGCTGGCGTCTCCCGATATGGAGGGCCGCGGCGCCGGCACCAAAGGCATCGAACGCGCCGCGCATCTGCTCGAACAGCGCTATCAAACACTTGGGCTCGAGCCGGCCGGAACGCAAGGTTACTTTCAGCCTTTCACTGTGACGACTGGTGCGAAGCTCGCGAGCCACAACGATTTGCAAGAAGATCTGAGCGGGAAGAAGAAAATCCTCAGACTCAATGACGATTTCGTGCCGTTTAGTTTCTCATCCTCGGGGCACGCTGAAGCCCCAGTGGTTTTTGCCGGTTATGGAGTCACGGCAAACGAATTCGGCTACGACGATTATGCCGGACTTGATGTGCAGGGCAAGATCGTCGTTTTGCTGCGGTATGAGCCGGCCGGATTTGCCACAAAGGGTGGCCACCAAGGCCTGACACAGCACGCCGCGTTGATTACGAAGGCGATTAATGCGAGAAACCATGGCGCCAAAGCGGTTGTCGTGGTGAACGGGAAGCTGGGCGAGGGCGAGCAGGATCTGCTTACCCGGTTTGGCAGCGTGAGCGGACCGGAAGATGCCGGAATCCTGCTGGTGCAGGTCAAAAATAAAGTTGCGGAAGACTGGTTCGGGGCGGCGGGCAAATCGCTTTGGGGCATTCAGGATCAGATCAATTCGAGCACGAGCCCTGCTTCTTTTGCATTTCCTGCGACGCAGCATGTGAGCATGGACGTGGATATCGAGCACATCCACGCGACGGTAAACAACGTGGTTGCCTATCTGCCGGGCAAGACCGACGAATACGTCATCGTTGGGGCGCATTACGATCATCTGGGCTACGGCAACGCGGATTCGCTTGCCCCTTCGCAGATCGGCCACATTCATCCCGGCGCGGACGACAACGCCTCGGGAACTTCAGGCGTGCTTGAGTTAGCACGGCTTTTCGCCCCGCTCAAAGGACAGCTTCCGCGCGGGATTCTTTTCATGTCTTTTGCCGGCGAAGAACTCGGCTTGTTGGGTTCATCAAATTGGGCGATGCATCCCACGCGCCCGCTCGAAAAGGCCGTGGCCATGATCAATATGGACATGATCGGCCGAATCAAGGATGGCAAAGTTTATGTCGGCGGGGTGGGGACAGGATCGACGTTTCAATCCATGCTCACGTTGGATGCGAAGAATTCGCCTTTTCATTTCGAATATTCCGCGGGCGGCTATGCGGCCAGCGATCACACTTCTTTTGTCGCGCGCAAAATTCCGGTGCTCTTCTTTTTTTCGGGGTTGCATTCCGATTACCACAAGCCGTCGGACACCTGGGACAAGATCGATGCACCCGATGCCGCGCACCTGCTCGATTTCATCGGCAACGTGATTCTGCAACTGGATACCGCTTCCGAGCGTCCGCAATTCGTCACAGTGGCGGCGGATGATCCGCACAGCGGGGTGGCGAGCGGCGGCGGTTATGGACCCTGGTTTGGATCGATACCGGATTTCGGTCAATCGGAAAATGGGGTGCGGTTCAGCGACGTGCAGCCCGGCTCGCCCGCGGCAAAGGCAGGGCTAAAAGCCGGCGACGTGCTGGTCGAGTACCGCGGGATGCCCATCCACAATCTTTACGATTTCACCGACGCATTGCGCGGGAGCAAGGTGGGCGAGGCTGTGAATGTGACCGTGCTTCGCGACGGCAAAGCGTTGAAAATGTCGGTCACCCTGGCACAGCGACGGTAAATCCACGGGATTAGACGAGAATTCTTTTGGCAAGTTAGTGCACGCAAAGGCGCGCCGTCTTTTCCGCACGAGTTCACTTACACAATGACGGCGGAGGTATACTCTAGCCGAATCGGCATATTCGCCAGATCGGAGGGTAGGGACGTGAAGTTCGCAGGCGCGTTGGCGCTTATGGTTCTTTTCTCGAGCGCTGCTCTGGCACACCACGGAACAGCCGGATACGACATGAACACGATGTCGAGCTTTCCCAAAGCCACAATCATCGAGATCGAGTGGGCCAATCCCCATTGCCAGGTTCATTTCGACGTGACCAACGATAAGGGAGAGGTTCAGCATTGGAACGTCGAGGCTCCTCCGCCGAGCATGCTTGCGCCGAGGCAATGGACCAGGAAATCGTTGCAAGCCGGTGACGTGGTGACCATCTACTTTCATGCTGCGAAGAATGGCTCGCCATTCGGGATCATACAGAAAGTCGTGTTTCCGGACGGCAAGGTGCTGAATGCTTACCCGGACCGCCCGGAGGATCCGAAAAGCGGGAGCACAGATTCAAAGTACTGAGCGAGGCACGGTCATGCGAAATCTGCTGCTGAGTACCGCCACGATCCTGCTGATTGCCCTTTTGGGCGTAGTGGCGAGTGCGGCGGCCCAAAATAGGCGGCCTGCCAGCGTGAATTCGAAATCCGCCGCTCAAACAAAGGTTCCCGATCTTTCCGGAGATTGGGGAAATCCAGTGGGACTTGGCGGGGGCGGCTTCATCATTTCCGATCCCAGAGATCAAAAAACGGGAACGCCGCAGGACGACACGCCGTATCAGCCGTGGGCGCTGACGAAGCTAAATTCGGAACGGCCTGAAAACGGGCCGCACGGCACGTTTGAGAATACGACCGACCCGCGCTTAAAGTATTGCGATCCCGTCGGCGTGCCGCGGATTTATCTGGTGCCGACACAATTCCGGTTCGTGCAAAGTCCCGACATCGTCTACATCCTTTACCAATACGGTCCGACGTGGCGGCCGGTGGCGATGAATAAGCCGCATCGTAAGGACCCGGATCCGACGTGGTGGGGAGAGTCGGTCGGATATTACGAGGGTGACACGCTGGTGATCGACACCATTGGCTTTAATGACAAGACCTGGCTCGATCACGTAGGGCGGCCGCACAGCGACGAGATGCACTTAATTGAGCGCTTCCGGCGGGTCAATCACGATACTTTGCAATTGGATTTGATTTTCGATGATCCGAAGGCGTACACGCGCCCGTGGACGGGGCGGAAGATTTTCGCATTACAGCACGGCGGGTTCGAAGATCCCTACGCGTGCTCGATGTCTGAATATGAGCACTTCAAGCAGAGCGTCGTAGATCCGGTGACTGCGGCGCCGAAATAAGCGGGCGGATCGTTTTCGGGATGAACTCGCGAGTTGTTGCTGCGGCGGCAATTACATCGTCACCTGTATTGTTGAATCCGCCGCAGTCGCTTATTCTGAGAATACCCAAGAGTCCGGCGCGCCAGCGGCTTTTCCACGAAGAAACGCCGGGCCACCAAGCGGGATAAAGGAACAAGATGAATGCAGACCTCTATCGCCGCCCTCGAGATTAGCTCAGAACGCGGCTTTCTGCCTGCGCAAGACCCCCTGATCCGACTGCCAAAGGAGTTCGATGCCTGGGAAACTGTGGCCCAGCATTTGCCGAAGCTTTTGGTTTCAGACCAGGTACATCGAACGATCCGAGAGTTGCCGCGGTTTCCGACCGAAGCGATCCGCGATAGCCGGGAGCGCGAGCGTGCCATGGTTCTGCTCAGCTATCTGGGGCACGCCTATGTGTGGGGTGGGGTTCAGCCTGAGGTACGAGTGCCTTCGGTATTGGCCGTGCCATGGTACGAAATCGGCGAAAGCCTCGGCAGGCCTCCAGTGCTGAGCTACAGCAGCTACGCGCTGCACAACTTTTTCCGTCTCGATGCTTCCCGCGAGATCGAGTGCGGCAATATCGGCCTGATACAGAATTTTTTCGGCGGGATTGACGAGGAGTGGTTCATCCTCATTCACGTAGAGATTGAACGAAAGGCGGGGCCGGGGCTGGCTGCGCTGCACGCATGTTTGGATGCGGCGGAAGCCCGCGATGCGGAGCGGCTCGAGGCCTCGTTATCGCGAGTGGCCGGGTCGCTGCATGCGATCTATGCCACGCTCTCGAGAATGCCGGAGCACTGCGATCCTTACATCTACTACCATCGCGTTCGGCCGTATATTCATGGCTGGAAGAATCATCCGGATATTCCGAACGGAGTCCTCTACGACGGCGTGCACGCGTATGGCGGGCGCGCGCAGCAGTTCCGGGGCGAAACGGGAGCGCAGAGCGCGATTGTACCTTCGCTCGACGCCATGCTGGGCGTCAGGCACAGGGAAGATGAACTCAGCTCGTATCTGCGCGAGATGCGAACCTACATGCCGCCCATACATCGCGCCTTCATCGAGTCGCTGGAGGCGCGGACGCCGGTGCGGCCGTTTGTGGAACGCGCCGGGCGCCCGGCGCTGACGGAAGCCTTCAATGCCTGTGTAGCGACTCTGGAGGCATTTCGTTCACTGCATCTCGAATATGCCGCGGCTTACATTTTCCGGCAGGCTCAGACGGATGCGAAGAATCCGCATGCTGTGGGCACCGGCGGAACGCCCTTCATGGAGTATCTGAAAAAGCACCGCGACGAGACGGCGGAATTCCTGGTCAAGTGATGCGGCGCGGGGTCATTTTTTCCGCGTGAACTTTAGTGGGGCGCGGTTTGTGAAATCGTCGTGACTGCCGGCTTCACGCACATGAAGTTATTGGCCTCAGTGGCGCTTCCCGTCCCTCTATAGCGCGGTTCCTCGGGATAGGCACAGATGGGGCGCTGCATGGCAATCCCTGTGCCCGGATCATCCTGGACATATTTGGTGGCGATGAGGCGCGATGGCGCAACGCCGTGCTCCACCCAATCTTCCAGCGCACTCACAATATCGTGTTGAGAATCGAGCGGAACTTCGGGTTGAGCTAAGCCGCCGAAGGCATTCGGTCCAGGGCCGCCCGTGCAATGGCCCATTCCCGGCACCATGAACAGGCGATAGAACTCCTGCGTCTGTTGTAGTGCCGTCGCTTTGTCCGTGATGCCTGCACTCTTTTGCAGGAATTGAACCGCGCTCTCGTAGTATTCGACGGCATACTCCGGGGAAAAGCCGGGATCAAGCCAACCGTGGTACTCGATGAGCTTGCCCCCGCGTTTTTTGAATTTGCTTAGGTCGGGATCGATGGCATTAATCTGCGGACCCTTAGCGTCGCTTGCGTCCGTGAGAGCAACGTCGGTATCCATGTTGAGCGTGTGCCAATCCCATTTGGGATCGTTGAAAACGAGCCATTGCAAATACTGCTGCGCGGGGCCGCTGGCGGTAAGACCATTTGGACTTGTACCGGGGCGCACGGCCCAGCCGGCCCAATTGGGCACGCTGGTGCGGGTAGCGCCGGGGTAAAGCTTTTCATTGCTGCGCGGATTCCGCCAGCCTGCGTAGATTTTCTCCAGCGCCTGCCCCTGACCCGCGGTGATGCAGGTATTTGCATCCTGACCGGCATGGCAGACGAGTGTTCTTGGGTTCCAGGCGCAACGCGATGGATTGACGAGAAAATCGTCGTCGGATGTTTCGGTATTATCAGCTTTGCAGGCGGTCAGTGCGGCGTTAATCACCAACCGAAATTTGCTGGGTGGCAGATAAGAGTCGCCCTCGGCCCCGTCTTTCAAGAGCGCCTGAGCTTCCCAGATGTGCACCAGGTGCGAGTGCGTCCAATAGTTCATCGCGGAACCGGAGATGATGCCGTCGTAATCGTCAGGGAACCGCTGCGCTTCCTTGAGGGCTTCGCGGCCGCCGGAGGAGCATCCGTTGAAGTAGGAGTAACGCGGCTTTTCCCCATAGAACGCGATAACGAGGGCTTTTGCCGCGATGGTCATTTCGTGCACGGCGCGCCAGCCGAAATCGATGACTTTCTCGGGGTGGCCTGAGGCCCAACTGGCATCGGCCGCTTCGGTGTGGCCCGTATCGGTGGAAGCGACCGCAAAATTGCGTTTGAGTTCGGCTCCCATGTCGCCGTAGTAGATGACACCGCCGAGTTCGTGATTGCCGATTGTTTGCAGCTTGCCATTCCAGCCGGAGGTTGGCATCCACACTTCGATTCCGATTTTGGAGTCGTTGGACGGCGCGAGCGTCGCGATCACGCGGCAGAACGTCGGCAGGCCGGTTACGACTTTGGCATTTGGTCCGTGATTTGCCGGGCTGAAGGCGCCTGCAGGCACCGTTTGCGCCGAGATAATGGCCATATGCGGCAGCGACAACTTGACCTTCAAGTTCGAGCATATATCCACTGGAACGGGCGACGCGTGAAGCACGGCAATAGCCAGCAATGTCGAGCAGATGAGGCCAGCTAACCACAAATTCGAATTGAAGCGCTGAGGCGAATTTGATGTTTGC